>Ga0209272_10001042_pt1 | contig 18766 bp, 18 predicted proteins | sample tdDd002_FD_187125 | JGI IMG/M metagenome (GOLD analysis project Ga0209272, IMG submission 187125) | Marine sediment microbial communities from the Atlantic coast under amendment with organic carbon and nitrate - tdDd00.2 (SPAdes)... | ecosystem: Environmental > Aquatic > Marine > Coastal >... | reverse complement strand
TTAAAAGAGTTGGGCCATCCGACACGCTTATCTATTTATAAGAGTGTGGTTAAAGCGGGTTATCAAGGTATCGCAGTCGGTTCGATTCAAGAGCAGCTAGGTATTCCAGGTTCAACGCTTTCGCATCACATCTCGAGTTTGGCGTCGGCGGGGCTTCTTAGTCAACGCCGCGAAGGTCGCACTTTGTTTTGTGTTGCTGAATATCAATGCTTAGCGGGTGTAATTGAATTCTTGCAAGCCGAATGTTGTAGCGATGAACGTTGTTAATCCTCCTTTAACTCTAGAGTCGGTTTGGGCTAGATATCAACAGGCACTTAAGGCTTTTCTCCATTCTAAGGTCAGTAACCCTGACGATGTGGATGATTTGCTGCAAGAGATATTGATTAAAACTTATCAAAGTCTCTCTACAGTAAAAGAAGCAGAGAGCATCAAATCTTGGTTATTTCAGTTAGCAAATCGCACTATTATTGATTTTTACCGCAAACGGGCAAAACAGCAGCGTGATGGTGCTCTGCAAGCTGACGAATTATGGTTTGCAGAAGAAGAGGCTTCACTAGAACAACAAATGGCAACATGTATTCAGCCTTTTGTCGAAGCGTTACCTAGTGAGCAGGCGCAGTTGCTAGATGCCGTAGATCTAAAAGGTGAAAGCCAAAAGCTGTTGGCCCAAAAGGTTGGCGTGAGTTATTCAACATTGAAATCTCGAGTCCAAAAAGGTCGTATGGAACTTCGTAAACTGTTCGAAGAGTGCTGTACTTTAGAGCTTGACCAACATGGCAACCCTATTGATTGTGAAATAAAATCAGACAGTTGCACTCGTTGTTAAAATTAATCAAAAAAATTTCACTCATTGGTCGTCTTTTTTATGACTCTCTCGTCTTAAGGGTGTAAGCGATGCAAAAAGGCATCCTCCTAAATGAGAAGAGTCGAAAATGATCAAGATTGTTAGTTTTAAAATTTGCCCATTCGTTCAACGCGTCACCGCTGCTCTAGAAGCAAACAAGATCCCGTATGAGATTGAATACATCAGTTTGAGTAACAAGCCTCAGTGGTTCTTAGAAGTGTCACCTAACGGACAAGTGCCATTGCTGATTACTGAGAGTGGAACGGCATTGTTTGAGTCTGACGCGATTGTTGAGTACATCGAAGATGAGTTTGGTCCGCTTGAGCAAGATATTAGCAATGAGCAACGCGCTTTAGATAGAGCATGGAGTTACTTAGGATCAAAGCATTACTTGCCTCAATGTGGCGCGATGAGCAGCAGCACTCAGGATTCCCTAGAAGAGAGAGTGGAGAAGCTAGCGAAAGCGTTCGACAAAGTGGAGCGTAAGCTGGTAGGCCCTTTATTTAAAGGCGAGCAACTGAGTAACGTCGATATTGCTTGGCTACCTCTCCTGCACCGTGCAAGCATTATTAAATCGCGTACCTGTTTCGATATGCTTAAAGGTTTTCCAAAAGTTCAAGCGTGGCAGACACATTTGATGGATTCGGGGTTGGTGACGAAGAGTGTGTCAGAGGATTTTGAACAAGCATTCTCAGACTTTTATCTATCTGATAAGACTTTTCTAGGAAAAGGAGAAGACTGTAAAACGTCGTCTGGTTGCAGCACTAATTGTTGCTAATGGCACATCCTGTATTTTTATTGCCTCGCTGTTCAGCGGGGCTTTTTTATGTTTAATTGAACATTCAATAACAGCGAACAAGGAGTAGTTTGATGGTCACAGCGCTTTATGCAGCGATTTTAGCAGGGATAATGATTTGGTTGTCTGTTGAAGTCATTAAGCAGCGACGCAAAGCCCAAGTCAAATACGCTGATGGTGGAGTAGACGCATTACAAATGGCAAGAAGTGCGCATAGCAATGCGGTTGATTACGTTCCCATTACTCTCATCTTAATGGCTTTACTTGAATACAATGGGGCGGGTTTGTGGTTGATACACCTTTGTGGGATAGCGTTCGTTGTTGGGCGGGTACTTCATGCGAGAAGTATTTTGGCCGATAAGCTCAAAGGTCGAATTACCGGAATGAAGTTGACGTTTGTGGTTATCGTCACGCTCATCACTCTGAATCTGTTTTATCTCCCATTTGAAAGGCTTTGGTAGTTGTCGAGTGTCATTAAAAAAGCGATGGCTTGACCATCGCTTTTTTCTACCTGAATAACCAGCGATAAAGCGGCGTTTTAGACAACCCTAACACCAGTAGTAACGTGATGATGAGTGTTCCTGAGAGTACCACTGCGTCTTTGGTTAAATCGGTTAATTCATTAAAGCGCACGAAGTTCATCATGAGAATGATAATAGGCAAGTGCGCAACGTAGATTGGTAACACATATTTTGAAAGTGAAGTGAGCCGCAACCCTTCTCCAAGCTCAGGCTTTGTTAGCAACCATAGAAACAATCCGCTTCCCCACAAGCAAGTACCAAGCAAGAAATCATTGCTGTTAAAGGCCTGATCGAAGTTGGAAAGCATGTAAGCTTCACTAAAATGCATTGCCATACCTATCGCCGCAATGGTTAGGGCTTGCTTACTTGTGGTTTGAATATTTCTTTCTCGAATAGCAAAACCTATAGCAAATAATAGTGTACTGAAGAAAGGTCCGTTGCGGGTGAAAAAGGGTGATCCGATCCCTGTTAACACTTCATAACTGCCTGCCAATACGCCATAGCCATACAGAATAAACCCGATCGGCACAAATAGGCTTAGCTTGTTAAGTTTAGCGAGTATCGCAGCAATGATTGCAGCCGACATTAATGCGGGAATGAACCATAAATGAACTAAGCCGCCTTCCAATATCGTGTTGAGTGGTGTTTGAGCGAGAAAATCCCAGTAACCTTGTCGTTCTGTTAAATATCCTTGTTCTACAACCGTTTGCAAATTGAAAGGCATCAACAGGCAAATAATGCTCCATACAACAAAAATACGAATTAGCGGCGAAAGATACTGTTTCAAAGTTGAGATGGGGTCTACGATTAATTTGGGTTGTATTAAATAACCGGAGATGAGGAAAAACAGAGGCACTGCGAACCGTGTAGTTTGGTTAAAAACGTAACCAAACCAAGGCGTACCTTCATACTGCCAGTAAGAAAGAAACATCTGACAATGCATGGCAACAATCGCAAGGATCGCCACAACACGACCTAGCTCAATACTGGAAATTTTTTTGTGACTCATAACGTGCATTAAAAAGGAAAATAAACGGCGACATTATCAGTTGTCTATTCGCTTAAATATGATCTTGAAACGTGTTTTCTTTACTGTGTGGCAAACAATGAAAGTGTTTGAGAGCAGAATCTCGCTTTATTAGTGAGTTGGTATTTACTTTGTGAATTACTTGATTAGTGGTTATTTTATTGGTTTATGTATCAATAATTTATCTGTTGAAAGAATAGTTATGCTCTAGTGTGAAGTTGTTAAAAGGAGGCTAGGATGTTGGCTCGAATTAAAATCAGTACCAAAATTATCATTGCATTCGCGGCATGCTTTATTTGCTTTGGTATCTCTGCGTATGTCAGTTATCAAGGAATGCAAAGTGCGAGCTCAAGCTTTAAGTCGTTTGGCAAATTGGCACAAGAGACAACGTTAATTGGCCAGGTACAAGCGAACATGCTGCAAACCCGGATGGGAGTGAATGAGTTTTTAAACACCCATGATGACCGATACATGCAGGAGTTTACATCCCGACTAGATCGTACTAAGCAATTGATATCCAATCTTGAAAGCTATCTACATGATGAAGAGAGCTTAAAGCATGTAGATAAAATTAAGACTGAAATCGAAGATTTTTCCAGCGATTTTGATGGACTCCAACAAAAAATACACGAGTTTGACTTAGCTCTACATGAGACGATGCGAACTCAAGAATTATCGGCTCTGAATGCGCTTGAATCTTTACTTAAAAAGGCACATAGCAGTGGTGACGCGAATGTTGAGTATTATGCCGCATTGCTGTTAGAGAAGTTTTTGTTTACCAAAATATCCGTGTCTAACTATTTGCAAGATAGTGCTAAACATTCCTTAGCGGCAAATCGACACTTCTCTGAAATTTTGCCAGAAGCTGAGCAAAACTTATTCGCAGTATTAACCACGAATGATCAAAAAAAGCTGTTCAGTGATTATGAAAATGAACGTACAAATTATGCGAAGGAATTTGATCATGTCGTGACTCTTCTTAAAGAACAAAATGAACTTGTTCGCCACCTTAGCTACCTTGGTGAGGATATATCCAAAGAGCTGGAAGAGATTAAATATACTGCCATTGAACAGCAAAATGTGTTGGTTCCAGAGCTTCAAAAAAGTAAAGAGAAAACGGTCTCGGCGATTCTTACTGCTTCAGTTGTAGCCATTGTGATTGGAGTGGCTTTTGCTATTTGGGTTCGCCACTCCATATTGACAGGGATTGCGAAAGTAAAAGTTGTCTCTACGCATCTCTCAGAGGGTAATCTTGCGATTAAAATTGAAAATGATAGTGGTGATGAGCTTGGAGAGTTACTCAATGATATGCAGGTGACGGTGATTTCTTTACACGAGATTATCAGCCAAGTTTCGATGTCGAGCAGCTCAGCAGGCGTGATGTCCGAAGAGCTATCTCAAATAACCCATACGACCAATGACTCAGCCCAAGCGCTTAAAATGGAAATGCAAGGCATCGCAACGGCGATAGAGCAGCTTTCTGCAAGTACTTTGGAAATCTCAACAAGTGCGCAAGGTACGTCTGAATTTACTCAGCAAGCGACCGTCAATTCCGAAGACAGTTTAAATGTTGTCAGCCAGACGCTAGATGATATTCAGTCAATTGAAAAAGAGATGACAAGTAGTGTTGAATTGATCCAAGGTCTATATCAAGAATCAATTAACATTGGCTCGATTCTAGAAACCATTCGAGGCGTTGCAGAGCAAACAAATCTTCTTGCCTTGAATGCAGCGATTGAGGCTGCTCGTGCTGGGGAGCAAGGAAGGGGTTTCGCTGTTGTCGCAGATGAGGTGAGAACCTTGGCTCAGAGAACACAAGATGCAACCTTGCAAATTGAAACGCTAATTAGTAGCTTGCAAAGTGGTGCAGAAAAGGCCACCAATGCAATAAACAGTAGCCATGAAAGAGTCGTTCATACCTCAGAGAGTGCAGGGAGTGCTACTCAAAAGCTACAAGCGATAAAGAGCTCGATATCAGAGCTAAATGAACTTAATTTGCAAATAGCCGCGGCGGTTGAGGAGCAAAGTTTAGTCACCAATAACGTGAGCAGCAGTGTCCAAGAAACCAATGAGATTTCCACGCAAACTACAGAGTCTGTTGCTCATATCTCAACGGCTGCAAATGAATTAACGGAAGTCGCCCAAAACCTTGATGAGCAAGTGAAACGCTTTAAACTCTAGCGACTCATTGTTGTTTGTATTTAACATCACACGCCGCTAAACCTGGCGGTGTGTGATGTTAAATTTGATAAAAATTTGCAAAAAAGAACGAGTGTGCTAAAAATAGTCTTAAGTACTTTAGAGAGTGTTGTATGAGTAAAGGCAAAATTACCCGGGATAATATTCTAAGTAATGCGTTTAAGCTTGCCAGTGAGAATGGTTTAGAAAGCTTAACCATTGGGGAATTAGCTAAGCAGTGCGGTATGTCAAAGAGCGGACTTTTTGCTCACTTTAACTCCAAGGACAATTTGCAAACCTCGGTGTTGGAGTATGCCAATCTTATTTTTACTCAACGGGTTATAGCACCTGCGCGTGAACAAACATCACTATCCATTGAACAAAAGCTAACCACGCTACTGGATAATTGGTTAGGTTGGAATCATTCGTTTCAGGGCAGTTGTATGTTTCTTGATGCTTGGAAAGAAACAGGATCGGATGCTCCACCGACTCAACAAGTACTGAAAAAAACCATCGCAACTTGGATTGAGTATTTACGTATTCAAATTGCGAAAGGGGTAGAGAACGGCGAGTTTCGCCAAGATCTCGACCCTAAACAGGCAACATTTGAGCTGTATGGCCTGTATTTAAGTGCTCACCTGTTCTACTCCCTACACGGGGAAGAGGCGAGCTACCAGCATTTTTGGCAAGGTGTGAAGCGCCTTATGGCTAGCTGGAAATAGAATCGATATAAGCTGAGTGTCTCACTTGGCTTATTATTTAAATTAAAATAGCACGGTCGTTCGCTTTTCGTAGGTGTCGATAGTGAACGATAAGGACAAAGACCATGAGTGAGAAGATCTACTTTAATACTTCCAATAAATTCAGTGTGAAGAAGAGTTTAGTAAACATCACGACACGTCTTCATCATACGGTAGCGCCGAAGCACGCAGAGAAAACAGCCCGCAAGTTACTGCTGACTCCGGTAAGGGCGAAACCTAAAAATACAGAACCAGAGGGCTTGGTTCGAGGGGAGGTGGTCTCTAAAGAGGGGACATTGCAGACTTACCAGTTGGGGAGTGGACCTGTTTGGATCTTAACTCATGGTTGGTCTGGTAGTGCGAGTCAGTTTTTCCCGCTGATGGAGCATATTGCAAGCCGCGGTTTTACCGCGCTGGCTTATGATCATCCTGCACATGGTCAGAGTGAGGGTATGTACGGTCATATCCCGGCGTTTGTACATGGGCTTGAAGCTATTTTAGATAGTGTGGATGAGGTTGCTGGGCTTGTTGGCCATAGCATGGGTACTGCGTCCTCAATAGAGTGTCATCACCAAAAGTTGGCTGATAAGCCTTTCTTATTGATTGCACCGGTATTGGATTATCTAGAAAACTTATTTGGTAGTGTGGCGCGTTCTGGGTACTCGATGCGTCTATTTAATGCTGTGGTATCGGAGATTGAAGAGCAATATCGCTATCCAATTCAATCGGTTGATCCATACAATAAACTTAAACTTCGCACTGCAGCGACTATTATTGTCCATGATGAGGGGGATAAATTCACTAAGTTCTCGGTATCACAACGAGCGGCGGATGAAATGAGCAATGTTTCATTGGTGGCGACTCAGGGTCAAGGGCATGGCCGCGTTATGAAGTGCAAAGAGGTTATGCAAAGTTTCGATGAGTTGAGTGGTAACTAGTTAAAAGTTGTATGGGAACTTATTTAATTTATTCATATGGTTAACAATTATAACCATGATGTTGATATGGTTAACAAATTCGCAATGAAAAATATTTCCTAGTGAGCTTGTGTGGGATCATTTGTATGCCACAAGGCCCTCATAAGGAAATATAATAATGAATAGAAATGATAGTGTCCCTTTGCCCAACAATACTCGAGAATGGTTCTTCAACCGCAACAGTATGATTATCCTTGCTGATATCGCTCTGTTTGCGGTTTTGTACTTTACTCTTCCTTTTGATCCTCAAGTCGTATTGGGGATCTGTATGCTGTTGTTCGTCGCGATTTTATGGCTGACAGAGGCACTTCACGTGACAGTTACCGCCATTTTAGTGCCAATAATGGCGGTATTGTTTGGTGTGTTTGATACTCAAACCGCATTGAATAACTTTGCTAACTCAATCATCTTTCTTTTCCTCGGTGGCTTTGCATTAGCCGCAGCCATGCATCGTCAAGGGTTAGATAAAGTAATTGCCGATAAGGTGCTGATCTTAGCCAAGGGTAAAATGAGCGTCGCAGTTTTTATGCTGTTCGGCGTGACTGCTGCATTGTCAATGTGGATCAGTAATACTGCGACAACGGCAATGATGTTGCCTCTCGTTCTGGGTGTTTTAAGTAAAGTAAATTCAGAAAGTGGTCACAAGACCTATGTTTTCGTTCTTCTTGGTATTGCCTACAGTGCAAGTATTGGTGGTATCGCGACAATTGTTGGTAGCCCACCGAATGCGATAGCAGCGGCAGAAGTAGGGCTGACATTTACTGAATGGATGAGCTTTGGCGTACCGACAACCCTGATTTTACTGCCTGTTGCGATAGCGGTTCTTTATGCTGTATTGAAGCCAAAGCTAGACGGTCAGTTTGAGCTAAACCATGACGCAGTGAACTGGGATAAGGGCAAAGTGGTGACATTGGCTATTTTTGCTGCGACAGTTTGTTTGTGGATCTTCAGCAAGCCTATTAACGCAATGATTGGCGGATACGCTAAGTTTGACACTGTTGTGGCGCTGGGTGCGATTGTCGCGGTGAACTTTGCGCGCGTAGTGCATTGGAAAGATATTGAGAAGACGGCGGACTGGGGCGTTTTGCTGCTCTTTGGTGGCGGTATCTGTTTGAGTAATGTTCTTAAAGCAACAGGGACCAGCGTCTTCTTAGCGAACGGCTTGAGCGAGATGATTGCTCACCTAGGAATTTTCTTCATTATCGCTGTGATTGCTGTGTTTGTGGTTTTCCTGACTGAGTTTGCTAGTAATACAGCGAGTGCGGCTCTGCTAATACCTATTTTTGCGAGTGTCGCAGAAGCGTTTGGGATGTCTCCAGTGATTCTGTCCGTATTGATCGCTGTTGCGGCTTCTTGTGCATTTATGCTGCCTGTAGCCACGCCACCGAATGCGATCGTGTTTGGCTCAGGCCATGTGAAGCAAAGCGAGATGATGAAGGTTGGTATTTTACTTAATATCGCTTGTATTGGTGCTCTTACTCTTATTGCGATGACTTTCTGGACTTAGAGTGGATCGGCGTTAATCTTAGGACAATAAAAAGGGTCAGCGTATGGGAATACGCTGATCCTTATTCTATTTAGCTGTGCTTAGACAGTTATTGCGTTATTCGCTCTCGCGATTGAATGCCCAAGCGTACATGAGCTCAAGAGCGACAGTTGCGCCGGCTAGAGCGGTTAAATCACTGTGGTCATAGGGTGGAGATACCTCAACCACATCCATACCAACAATGTTTACGCCCGCCAAGCCACGAAGAATCTTCAACACCTTATCAGAGTTAAGACCACCACATACGGGTGTACCTGTGCCCGGTGCAAACGCTGGATCCAAACAGTCAATGTCAAACGTCACGTAAACTGGTTTGTTGCCGATAATGTCACGAACGCGTGCGACGATATCTTCGGCGCTTAAGTCGTTCGCTTCCATTGCGTTAATCACATTGAAGCCGTGATCTTGCTGGTCATACTCAGTACGAATACCAATTTGTACCGAGTGTTTAGGCGAGATCAGGCCTTCATTTGGAGCATGGTAGAACATGGTGCCATGGTCGTAGCTACTGCCGTTTGCGTAAGTATCGGTGTGCGCATCGAAGTGAATCAATGCCATTTCACCGTGATGTTTTGCGTACGCGCGCAGAATTGGCAGGGTGATGAAGTGATCACCACCTAGTGCCAACATGGTTTTACCACTCTTTAGAATCTCGCTTGTCGCGGCTTCAAGGCGGTATGTGAAATCTTCAGCATCACCACAGTCAAAGACCAAGTCACCGGCATCAATCACCTTGGCACGGTCAAAGACATTAAAGTTCCATGGGAATTTATTGCCTTCCCATGCCAAGTTCACTGATGCGCGGCGAATCGCGTCTGGGCCCATACGAGCACCAGGGCGACCTGATGTTGCCATATCAAGTGGCACACCTAACACAACCAAATCCGCATCTGATGAGACAGGGTTGCGTAGATAAGGTCTACGCATGAAGCTCATCGAGTTTGAATACAGTGAATAATCAGTTTTTGTGAACAAATCATTCATTTAGAAATCCTCTAAATAGGTGTAACCCGTTAGGCCACCTTCTAATTCTTGTAGTACCGTTTGTTGCTCGCTTACTTCAACGCGCTCTGCAACAAGTTCACGGTAATTGCGACGAATCTTATCAACGTCAATGTGTACGTAGCGCATCATATCTTCAACGCTGTCACCTTCATCAATACGCTCAATGATGGCTTCGCCGTTTTCGTCGACGGTAACAACAGCACTATGTGTATCACCAAATAAGTTGTGCATGTCGCCAAGGATCTCTTGGTACGCACCCACTAGGAAAAAGCCCATTAGGTACGGCTTGTCTGTTGTCCATGCAGGAACAGGCAATGTAGTCTCAATGCCTTGTCCTTCAACGTATTGCTCAATTGCACCATCTGAGTCGCAGGTGATGTCGAGCATAACTGCACGGCGATCTTCCACGTTTTCTAGTCCAGATAGTGGTAGAACAGGGAACACCTGATCAATACCCCATGCATCTGGCAGTGATTGGAATAGCGAGAAGTTGACGAAGAACTTATCAGCCAATCGCTCGTTCAACTCGTCCAAAATAGGGCGGTGGAAGCGGTTTTTAGTGCTCATTTGGCGGCTTAGCTCGAAGTAAATTCTTAGCGAAAGCTGCTCAGCCCAAGCGCGTTGATGTAAGTTCAGTAGACCCATCGCGAATTGTGAGTGAACCTCAGACAAGTCACTTTGCGTGTCATTGTAGATTTCAATCAATGCACGAGCGTCACTTCCATCTTGCAGGTTCTCCCAGTTGCGCCACATGTTTTGCAGTAGCGTTGGGTCTTCCACACTTGGTGCACTTACCGCTTCTGGATGGTACGCCTCTGTGCCGATTACGTTTGTGATTAACACAGCGTGGTGCGCCGTTAATGAACGACCAGACTCTGAAATAATCACAGGCTCTGGCTGACCATATTGCTGGCACACGTCACCCACAGTGCTGACAATGTTGCGAGCATACTCAATCAAGCCATAGTTCATTGAGTTGGAGGATTGGCTACGAGTACCGTCGTAATCGACCGCTAAGCCACCACCAATATCAAAGAACTGGATGTCTGCACCCATAGCACGCAATTCGCAGTAGAAGCGCGCAGATTCGTTCACACCGTTGCGAATATCGCGAATGTTGGCCATTTGTGAGCCAAGGTGGAAGTGAACCAGTTGCATCGCATCGAGTTGGTCTTCTTTCTTAAGGCGTTCAATCACCGTCAATACTTGAGAAGCCGCTAAACCAAACTTAGATTTCTCGCCGCCGCTTGATTGCCATTTGCCCGCGCCTTGAGAAGCAAGACGAATACGTAGACCTAAACGAGGTTTTACGCCTAAGCTTTTTGCTTCTTTTAGCACTAAATCAAGCTCTGACAGCTTCTCTAGTACGATGAATACCTTGTGGCCTAGCTTTTCACCAATTAGCGCCAGGCGAATGTATTCACGGTCTTTGTAGCCGTTACAAACAATCACAGAGCTTGCTTTTTGTGCCAGAGCTAGAACTGCAAGTAGTTCAGGTTTACTGCCTGCTTCAAGACCAAGCTGCTTAGTTTCTAGCTGCGCTTGGCTTTCCAAAATCTCATCAACCACTTCTTTTTGTTGGTTTACTTTAATCGGGTAAACCAACAAATAGTTATTCTTGTATTGGTATTCTTCAATTGCTTGGTTAAAGGCTTGGCAAATACCGTGCACGCGTTGGTGCAAAATTTGTGGGAATCGAACTAATACCGGCAGGTTTAGCTGCTTCTGTTCGAGTTGAGAAACAATGTTACTAAGTGGGACCTGATGCGCTTGGTCACTGCGAGGTGAAACATAAACTTCACCTTGGTTGTCGATACCGTAGAAGCCTTGGCTCCAGTAATGAACGTTGTAATCAGCGCGAACACGATCGAGTTTGGAAATGTTTTCCACATCTAATCTCACAAAGACAGAGAGAGTAAATCATGAATCAGAAGGACCTGAAATCATACCTGACACGGCGTGAATATAAGGCTCATGATGCTGCCGTGTGGAGCGCATTAACGGACAAAAAGCCATCAGAGTCTAACAAATTAAATTTGTCGAAAAGATAAACAATTCTTCATATTCATTTTAGGTTTAATAGTCAGTTTTTTAATGCTCAGATTATTGTTTATCACTGGCTTTATTTGCTTTCCGTGAACCGTTAAAATGACGCTAAATTGAATCATTTGGATAGACCATGGCAAAACTAACACTTCAAGAGCAAATGCTAAAAGCAGGCTTAGTAAACGAAAAGAAACTTAAGAAAGCGAAGAAAGGCTCGAAGAAATCGCGTGTTCAAGCACGTGAAGTGAAAGCTGCCGTGGAAGAGAATAAACGCCTACAACAAGAGCGTGATAAAGCGTTGAGCTCTGAGCAAAAAGAGCAACGCCTAACGAAAGAGATTCAAGCGCAGATTAAACAGTTGATTGAGATGAACAAGCTTGATCAGAAAGATGGCGACATTAAGTACAACTTTACTGACGGCACCTTGGTTAAATCTCTTTATGTTGAGCCGTTGATCCGTGAGCAGTTGATTAAAGGTATTGTGGCGATTGCGCGTTATGAAGAGACCTACGTTGTGATTCCAAGCAGTGTCGCGAACAAGATTGCATTGCGTGATGAAAATACGGTTATTGAACAGCAAGCGCCAGCGGAAGATGTGCCAGCAGAAGACGATCCGTATGCAGATTTCGTCGTACCAGATGACCTGATGTGGTAATCAATTAAGCTCGAAAACCTAAGAATAATAAGCACCAATGTTGTCATGCACACGTTGGTGTTTTTTTATGTGTGTAAAAACTAGGTATGCGTGCAAAAATAGAGTGCGAGCGAACAGGTAACGAGTTTATAGCAGAGTGGATTAAAAAGTGTATAAGAGTAAGAGAGTTGTAGCTGTGGGGGGAAGTGGTTTGAGTGAAGCAGAAAAAATTAAGGGCAAGCTTTTCAGCTTGCCCTTAATAGGAAATTAAAGCACTACTACGTTAGCAGCTTGTGGGCCTTTTTGGCCTTGCTCAACTTCGAAAGAAACTTTTTGGCCTTCAGATAGAGTTTTGAAACCATCTGTAGCGATTGCACGGAAGTGAACGAATACGTCAGCGCCGCCGTTCTCTTGAGTGATGAAGCCGAAGCCTTTCTCTTCGTTAAACCATTTTACGATGCCGTTAGTTTTGTTAGACATAATGTGTCCCTTGTATAAATTTAATTAACTATTTGATATTGCACTGAAAACTTGAACTATTAAATGTAACTTGAAGCTAAGGGAAAATCTGAACATAACAACGGAATCGTATCAATTCTGAGGATTTACTTTTACTTAACGTTTCACTAATAACCCTGAATAACAGAGCGTGGTTATATTACGCCGAGACCTTAGCCGTGTAAAGCATTATTTGCCATTTAAGTTACAATCGTATGTCAGTGCTCCTTACTGCCTTTAATCAAGGCTGGCCGTGGTTTCCGTAGTGTCTACGAAAACTACAACTTCTTGAAGATAATAGAAGTATTGATACCACCAAAGGCAAAATTATTGCTCATTAGGTACTCCACTTCTAACTCTCGTCCACTACCAGTAATGTAGTCTAAGTTGCCGCATTGTTCATCTAGACTTTCAAGGTTTAATGTCGGGCTAAACCATCCGGTGTGCATCATTTCTAAACTTAACCACGCTTCTATTGCACCACAAGCACCTAAAGTATGACCAAAATAGCTCTTTAATGAACTGATTGGCACTTTACCTAAGGCATTCGCTGTTGCGTTACTTTCCGCGATATCGCCGCGATCAGTTGCTGTGCCGTGTGCTGAAACATAATCGATCTTATCTGCTTCAATCCCTGCGTTTTGCAATGCCATCTCCATACAGATTTGCATGGTTTCCATTTGCGGCTGGGTGACGTGGGCAGCATCACAGTTGCTCGCAAAGCCAATGATTTCAGCATAGATTTTAGCGCCGCGAGCTACTGCGTGTTCGTATTCTTCCAGTACAAGAGTACCGGCACCTTCACCGATCACTAAGCCATCACGACCTGCGTCATAAGGGCGAGGCGTTGATTTTGGTGACTCGTTTTTCAAACTGGTGGCAAATAAGGTATCGAAAACGGCTGATTCAGTTGGGCAAAGTTCTTCACCACCACCTGCAACCATGACCGTTTGGTAGCCATGTTTAATCGCTTCATAAGCGTAACCAATCGCTTGGCTGCCAGATGTACATGCGCTGCTGGTTGGGATAACTCGACCTTTTAGGCCAAAGAACAAGCCAACGTTGACAGCCGTCGTGTGCGGCATCATCTGAACGTAGGTCGTTGCAGTAATCGCTTTGGTGGTTTTGTCATTCAGCATCACGCCAAATGCACCAATCGCATCGGTACTGCCTGTTGATGAGCCGTAAGCAATACCTGTTTGACCGTTAGTCAGCACATCGTTGCCAATTAAACCTGCTTGATTCAGTGCGTTCTCAGTCGCAACGGTAGCGAGTTTAGAAACACGCCCCATACCACGGACTAGCTTGCGCTTATAATGTTTTGGGAGCTCAAAGTGATCGACGGGCGCTGCAAGTTTGGTATTCAAGCCTTCGTATTGCTCGTACGAAGGCATGTATTGGGTTGCGTTCTCACATGCTCGCAATTTAGGTTCAACAGCTTGCCAGTCATTACCAAATGCAGTAACACCGGACATACCTGTGACGACGACTCGGCGACTCATACTAGGCCTCCATTGACAGAAATGACTTGGCGAGTGACATACGAGGCAATATCAGACATCAAATAGCTGACAAGACCAGCAACTTCTTCTGGCTCCCCCATACGACGCAGCGGAATTTGTGGCATTGCATGCTCTTTAACATGCTCATCGACCATACCGGTGTCGATCAAACCTGGCGCTACACAGTTAACGGTGATTTTTCTTTTAGCTAACTCAAGCGCGAGAGATTTCGTCGCACCAATCACACCCGCTTTCGCTGCGCTGTAGTTGGTTTGTCCGCGGTTACCCATTAGGCCTGAAACAGAGGCTAGCGTAACGATGCGTCCGCCTTTGCGCTTTTGCACCATTGGCATTACACAAGGATGAAGAACGTTGTAGAAGCTATCTAAGTTTGTGTGGATGACGCCATCCCACTCTTCTTCAGTCATGGCTGGGAAAGCCGTATCGCGAGTGATGCCAGCATTATTGACCACACCGTAGTATGCGCCATGTTCAGCGATGTCTGCTTCTAACTTTTCACGACACTCTTCGCGGTTGCTAATGTCAAATTGAATCAAACGACCGTTGCCGCCATTTGCTGCGATGGTGTCTAACGTTTCTTGAGCACCTTGTTGATCACCCATGTAATGGACGGCAATTGTGAATCCATCTTTGGCTAGCTGAATGGCAATCGCTTTACCGATGCCTTTGCTTGCACCTGTCACTAAGACTTGTCGGGTCATTGTTGACTCCTGATTTTCATTTCTTGTAATTTTTCGGGTGATGGAACGTAGACATTGAGTTGGCAACTGGCGATTTGCTGCTGCTCAAGTTCAATATGTGCTTTGAATACAGCCATACCATTGTCTTCCATCATCTTTTCTGCATAGATATCGAGTAATTGTCCTTGGGCGAACATATCTATATCAGACGCGTAACGGCGGCTTCCTAACAAGAAACCAATTGGCGGTTCTTCATTTCGCTGCATGGCATGATAACCAGACCAAGCCGCGACAGATTGCGCCATAAATTCGATACCCACGTAAGCCGGAATGGTTTGTGAGTTCGAGTTGAAAAAGGGATTGCTTGCACTGATCTCTACTTGGCAGTGAATAGTATCTTGCTGAATATCAAGCGCACGATCAATTAAGATCATAGGCTTATCGTGTGGAAGGAGTTGATCAATACAAGGGTAGTTAGTCATGAGAGTAACCAAAAATTAAACTAATATTATTACCGCCAAACGCGAAAGAGTTGCTCAAAATGGCTTTGCCGCCGAGCTTAATCGCGCTTTCTACCAGAGAAACTTCAATATCTTCAGCTTTGTTTTGGCAATGCTGTCGGGGTAATTCTAAATCGTGCTGTAAAATATGCCATGCTATTGCCGCTTCTGTTGCACTGGCGGCACCTAATGTATGACCAGTAAGCGGTTTGGTTGAACTCACTGGAACGCTGTTACCAAATAGGCGGAAAATGGCTTTGCTTTCCATACTATCGTTGAGTGGAGTTGCGGTTCCATGTGCATTCACATAGCCAATATCATTCGGTGTTAACCCAGCGTCATCGAGTGCTTTTTGCATAGCTTGCTTCGCCCCTTTACCTTCTGGGTGGGGCGCAGAAATATGATGGGCGTCTGAACTGTCTCCTGCACCTAGCAGGGCAATTGGAGCAGGTTCTTGGCTCAAAATCATAAAGGCTGCCGACTCACCAATGTTGATGCCATTTCTGTTTTGATTAAAAGGCATACAAAGGTTTTGTGAAAGTGCTTCAAGGCCATTGAACCCGTTTAGAGTTAGACGACAAACCGTGTCGACGCCCCCTACAATTACCGCATCAACCAATCCACTCATTAGTAGGTTTTTAGCGGTAATGAACACTCGGCCACTTGATGAACAAGCGGTAGAAATCGAATAACATGGACCTGTGATGCCAAAATACTCGGCCACGAATTGGCTCGTATCACCGAGTTCCTGTTGTTGGTAATGATAGCTGTCAGGAAAAGCATCTTGTTTTAGTTTGGCATCGAAAGCGGTTTCACCATCTGAAATACCGGATGTACTTGTGCCAATAATGACTGCAATATTGCCTGCACCATATTGTTCTATGGCTTGGTTAACTTTTGGCTCAATTTGCGACAATGCAGAAAGAGCAAGCCGGTTGTTACGAGTGTCATAACGTGCGAAAGCTTTAGGCAGCTTCGGTAAATCTTCAGCAACTCGACCAATTACGGTCGATGTTTGTGTATTCAGAATGTGGTCATCTTGCACCATATTCGATGCTCGTTGACCCGTTATGCACTGATGGATATCCGCTGCGTTATGCCCCATAGCAGAATGAAAGCCACAGTCTTGAATATAAATTGGAGTCGGTATGTGTTTCGGCATGATGACTTTCTATGGTGTTAGTGGTGTTATTTGGCGTTGGAGTGTGGTGATTGTGATGGTGTAATCATCTTTTAGATGATGGAAACGAATTTCCCCAGCGAGCTTATCTGCGTTGCTGTATTGAATATCAATCACTTGTTCACCAGCGCTATTGAAAATAGCTCTTGAATTCTCTGTGTCAATTATCCGCCACTTTACCTTATTTAGTGGGGCTTCCCAAGCAGAACTCGGCCACAGCGTGATCATTAGATTGAAGAGTACTTGTTCTGGTTGAGGGAGAACACCTTTTAGACCAGTCAGTAATTCCGTTGAAATCTGGTTGTCTTGATATTCAAGAGAGAGAATACGGGTTCCCCAAGAAGAAAAACCCGCCAAGACCAATTTGTCGGCGTTTACTTGTAATTGAACTGGAAGTTGCTCGCTTCGTTTTGATTCATCGGCGTTCCAAGTGGCGACGATCAGTTGGCTAGCTGTTAGAGAGTAACCAAGTGAACGAGCCGAAGGCAGTTGAACGCTGACTTTATCATTGAGTGCAACTTCGGGTGTTTGGCTTTGTGGTATCGCTGTGCAGGCGCTGAGCATTAATGCCAGAGCGGCCGTCTTGAGCGTTTTAAATTTACCGTCCAATATCATGATTTCTCCATGCGGCTATTGATCGCTAAAGGTGAAAGTAGCCAGGCAACAAAAATACCACTGAGTACGGTTATTCCAAAGCTGTGAATCGCATGTGTTTGACTCAATGCGAGTAAACCAAACGACAATAGAGTCGTCATGGCAGATAAGGTAATCGCCAACAAGGTACTGTGGCTACGTGCTTTTTCTGCAAAAAAGAGGGTGTAGTCGATGCCAATACCAATGATCAGTATCAGAGCCAGTAGGTTGAACAAGTTCAAGGTTGACCCTAACGCTGATGCGGCCGCCAAACCTACCACACAGGCAATGACTGAAGGGAGTAGAATCAGACAACCGTGACGCAGCCCATAACGTTTGAACAATAGAGCTGCAATTACACTAAGAGCGAGCACGAGTAACTCCATCACTTTAACGCGATAGTCAGCGAACAGCGCTGAGATTTCTTCCGCTTTGTTTAAGTAGCTGACATCTGATTCACTATTAGCGAATGCTTTGACGATGGCTGGATTTTTGAGTTCATTGAGCATAATAACGCTCGCAACTTGCCCATCGATATTGCCTACATAGAGGAAGCGAACTGGCTCAGACACGGCTTGCTGTAGGTAACTTTGTAACGAAATAGGTGAGAACTCTGCGTCAAAGCTTGGCTGTGTCGCTAGGCCTAAGGTTTGTGCTAAGGGCTCTCCTTGTGAGGCGTATAGCTGCTCAATCAGTGCAAAATCACTCTGCTGCGTCTTGGTTGAAGTGAGATACTGAGAAAGGCTCTGGTAGCCTTTCATTAACCCATTCGTTTTCCATGTATCTAACGTTACGCTCAAAGATTCTAAACGCTGCATCAATGCGTCGTCATTTGGCGCTGTCACAACGAGCATTTGCTGAGACGACTGTAATCCACTGAGCTGAGTGATAAAGCTTTCTTGCTGCTTAAGTTGCTCAGGCATGGCTTGAAGTTGACGAATATCGTCATCGTAATGAAGCTGGCTGAGTGGCCAAGCGCTTATCAGTAAACATGCAACGGGTAAACCGATTCGAGTTGAAGGCTTTGCCCAAACCGTTAGCCAAGCTTGCCAAAGTGACAGACCCGGCAGTGGGCGCGATTGACTTGGCTTTGCAGCTAGGATTGGATACCAAGCGACGACAGTCGCATAGGCACCAACAAGGCCAACCGACGAGAATAAGGCCAATTGTTGCAGCCCAGGAAAAGGCGCAATCAACATACCTAAGTAGCCAATTAGACTGGTAACAAGCCCCATGGTGATGGCCGCAAATATATGCTTGAGCCCTTGTTGACTATTCCACTTGTCTCCTGCGGCTAGACGCTCAGTCAGATAATGAAAGGCGTAGTCGATAGAAACACCAATTAAGCTAGCTCCAAATACCAGACTAAACAGGTGAACCGTTCCAAACAGCCAAGTGGTGACAGACAAGGCGGCAATAAGGCCGACAGAGATCGAAA
>Ga0209272_10001040_pt1 | contig 18781 bp, 15 predicted proteins | sample tdDd002_FD_187125 | JGI IMG/M metagenome (GOLD analysis project Ga0209272, IMG submission 187125) | Marine sediment microbial communities from the Atlantic coast under amendment with organic carbon and nitrate - tdDd00.2 (SPAdes)... | ecosystem: Environmental > Aquatic > Marine > Coastal >... | reverse complement strand
CTTACGGACGAGTTTCACAAGGAGAAGATATGCACACATTAGCATTAGATGAGGGTGTAACGGCATTACACCAACAGCGGTTGATTGCAGGCTTCACGATATACCTTGAACAATTCCCTGATTATCACGTTTATGGCGAAGAGAGTGTGGGTTACATACACATGCGCAACAATTCTCCATTGTGTTTTTACAACTCATCGTCAGGGTATGCTGCCTTGATCGACTGCCCAATTGCTCGCCTTCAGTTTGAAGAGTTCCTGCAACGTCCAGACATTGAAGAATATATTGCATTATCATTTGTCGGTACGCGCTATGAACAACAATATCCTAGGAAGTTAAATTAGCGACTGCTTATTCGGTTTAGTAGCGCAACGGAAACTCTCGTTAGCCATAGGCTTACATGTTTGTTGCGCTTTCGTATTGTAGTAACCAAGTTAAATTGGCCAAGATACTGCGGCGTCTATCAATCATCTGGTTTTCTATAGTATCTCGTTCTGGGATAACAAATAATTCAGCTTTTTAAGTAGATGTCAGCATCAATAATTGTGATATAATCCTCTGCTAACATTTTCTACCTTAGTGTGAGTTGGCTCACATGGGGTAAAGCTGTAATTATTATCTGCCCAACACTGAGCATTTTACCGGAGCACCATTTTGCATTTTAAAGACCTTGGATTAGACCAGCGCCTGCTTAAGAAATTGAATCACCTGGCGTTCAATAAACCAACTGAAATTCAACAAACAGCTATTCCTGTTGGCATTCTAGGCAAGGATGTATTGGCCTCGTCAAAGACTGGCTCCGGTAAAACACTGGCATTTTTACTTCCGGCGATGCAGCGTATGTATCGCAGCAAGCCCTTTACTCGCCGTGATCCACGCGTATTGGTATTGACTCCCACTCGTGAACTTGCCAAGCAGGTGTTTGCCCAGCTACGTACCCTGAACGCTGGTACGCCTTATGATGGGACATTGATTGTTGGAGGTGAAAATTTCAACGATCAGGTAAAAGCACTTCGTAATGATCCGATGTTTGTGATTGCAACACCAGGACGATTAGCTGATCACCTCGAGCACCGTAGCACGCACTTAGATGGGCTTGAGATGCTTATTCTTGATGAAGCGGACCGTATGCTGGATCTTGGTTTTGAAGCGCAGTTGCGTCGCATTCATGAAGCGGCAAGTCACCGTCGTCGTCAGACGTTGATGTTCTCGGCAACATTGGATCATGAAGATGTAGTCGATATTGCCTCTGATATGCTCAATGCACCGAAACGCCTCTCTGTCGGTCATTCTGCCGAAGAGCATACTGATATTACCCAGCGCTTTATCTTGTGTGATCACTTAGATCATAAGCAAGCTTTGCTAGATAAGGTATTGGAAACCGAAGACTACAATCAGGTTATTATTTTTACGGCAACACGTGCTGATACCGATCGTCTGACAAAAGAGCTGAACGAGCGTAAGCTGAAAGCAGTCGCTCTGAGCGGTAACCTAAATCAGACTCAGCGAAATAGTATTATGAGCCAGTTCGAGCGTGACTGTCACAAGATCCTTGTGACGACTGATGTTGCGTCGCGTGGTCTGGATATCGACAAAGTTTCTCACGTAATTAACTTTGATATGCCAAAACATGCTGAAGAATACGTTCACCGTATCGGTCGTACCGGCCGTGCTGGTAATAAGGGTGATGCTATTTCTCTTGTTGGTCCGAAAGACTGGAAGAGCTTTAAAAATGTCGAAGCTTTCCTAAAGCAAAATATTAGTTTCAGTACCATTGAAGGTCTGGAGGGCAAATTCAAAGGCCTGAAACCAGCTCCGAAGAAAAAGTTTGTCAAGAAAAAGCCAACAGCTAACAAGCCGGTTGCGAAGAAAACAGATTCTGCTAAACCGAAGAAGAAGATGGATAAGCGCTATTACGATAATATGGCAGTGGGCGATAACGTATTCGTTCCTAAAAAGAAGAAGCCTGTAAATCCGGCAACTGAAGATTAATAGCATTCATTTTTGCAAGAACAATTAAATCAAAAGTGCCAGTCTTCGAACTGGCACTTTTACATTTGGTACATCGTAATAATTAATTGCTCGCTTGCTGTAACTGGTTTACCAGCGCCTTCATGAAACGTGCTGCTTCTCCGCCAGTACATGCACGGTGGTCGAAGGTCATTGATAGGGGCAATATTTTTACCGGTACAGCTTTGTTATCACGGAGCATGAGTTTCTCAATGATACGGCCGGCCCCGACGATAGCAACTTGAGGCGGGGTAACTACGGGGGTTGCAAAAATACCCGCGATGGCACCAAAATTGGTTAATGTGATGGTGGCATGCTGCAACTGCTCTCGGCCAATTTTTCTCTCCTTAATACCTGCGACGGTTTTATCGACCCATTGACGGATTCCTCGAGTACTGTATTCATCAGCATGGCGTAAGACAGGAACATAAAGGCCGTGACGGCTGTCGACAGCAAGACCTATATTGACAGTACTGTGAACACACCGAGTCATGGTTTCTGCATCGAACCATGCATTCAAAGCGGGTACTTGGTGGCAGGCTTCAACAATGGCTAATACCAAACGACTCGTGATATCTTCATCCGGGTTCCATCTTTCAAGCATGGCTTCTTCGGTGATGGTTACCGCTGCAACATTGAGGTGTGATTCTGCCATGGTGCTAACCATGGTTCGACGAGCTCCCTTAAGTACTTCTGTGCCAGGTAATAGCTTATCGCAGGCATTGTATACATCCGTATCGAGAATAACGCCACTAGGACCACTTCCACTAACGTTATTCAAATCGACCCCGAGCTTTTGTGCTAGCAAACGGGCCGACGGCATGGCTGTTAAGGTATCTGTGGGTTTGACTTGCTGTGAATGACCGACCCAAAATTCATCAATATTGACGTCATGATCGTGGTGAGAGACTGTGCCGACGACGGTGGCAGTATCGGTTCTTGAGGTGTTGTTTTGCACATGATCTGTGGTGACTTTTTCCTCTATTTCTAACAGCAAGCTACCGATACTGATCACATCACCCGCGTTGCCAAAACGGCGAATAATTGTGCCGCGATAAGGTGAAGGAACCTCAACGGTTGCTTTGGCGGTTTCGACGGTTAGCACAACCTGATCTAGTTCAACTGTATCGCCAGCATCAACATGCCATTCGATGATTTCAGATTCAGCGAGGCCTTCTCCAAGATCAGGCAAGGTAAATGATTTCATTTCCACCCCTCCGTTAGCTCTTTTGCCGCCTTAACAATGTCCTCTTCCTGAATCAAAAAATAATCTTCATTGCGATAATAAGGCATGACTGTATCCATACCCGTTACACGTTTGGGGGGAGCTTTCAGTAAGCACATCGCATGTTCAGCTGTTCTTGCCAGGATCTCAGCACCAACGCCACAGGTTTGGCATGCTTCATGGACAACCAGTAAGCGGCCGGTTTTTTCGAGAGAGGAATAGATAGTGGCCATATCGATGGGTTTAATTGTTGCCACATCGATAACCTCCACTTCAATCCCTTGCTGTGAAAGTTCTGTAGCAGCCTGCAAGGCCTCGACAACACAGGCACCCCAAGTAACAAGCGTAACATCTCGCCCCTTTCTTAGGGTGAAGCAGGTACTTAAAGGAAGTGCTTTACCATCATCGATAACATCGGACTTTACCGTTCTGTATATACGTTTTGGCTCGAAGAACATTACAGGGTCATTGCTTCTAATTGATGCCAGTAATAATCCATAGGCCCGTTGTGGTGATGAAGGAATAACGACGCTGATTCCGGGGATATGGGCAAAAAGGGCTTCGACACTCTCTGAATGATGTTCGGGTGCATGGATACCACCGCCAAATGGTGCTCTGAAAACAGCGGGACAGGTAAGTCGCCCTCGTGTTCGGTTACGCATTCGAGCGGCATGGCAGGCCAGGTGTTCCATTGCAGGGAAGACGAACCCCTGAAACTGGAATTCAGCTACTGGACGTAAGCCCTGGCTTGCCATACCGACAGCCACACCGCCAATTAGCGCTTCGGCCAAAGGCGAGTCGATGACCCGTTTACAGCCGAACTTTTCTTTTAATCCAACTGTAGCACGAAAAACACCGCCGTTATCTCCGACGTCTTCACCGAGCACAATGACATCGGGAGCATGGGTCATTTCATGGTGTAGGGCAAGATTGACAGATTCTAGTAGTGTTAGTTCAGCCACGGTGACCTCCCTGCATGCGCATTGCTTTGTTGATAATCAAATCACGTTGTTTATGAAGATCACTGTCAAGTGACTCATAAAGGAAATCAAAAGCAGATTCAGGAGGCTGTGGTGGTAAGGATTTGTATTTATCTACGGCTTTTTCAACAACCTCGCGGCAGTGTTCTAGCCATTGTTTTTCATCGGCTTCTGACCACCAGAGCTGGTTGATTAAAAACGTTTTCAAACGCGCAATGGGCTCAAACTCCCAGGCTTGTTGCAATTCATCTTCACTGCGATAGCGACTGGCATCATCAGCGGTTGTATGATCACTGAGTCGATAGCTAATCGCTTCAATAAGCGTCGTTCCTTTGCCTTTTCGGGCTTTATCAAGGCTGGTCAAAATAGCATCGTACATAGCAACAACATCGTTGCCATCAACAGTCAGCCCCTGGATGCCAGCCCCTTTGGCTTTATCGGACAGCAGTTCGGCTCCGCATTGAATAGATCGTGGTACTGAAATTGCCCACTGGTTGTTGTTGATGACAAACACCAGCGGTATGTTCCAGGCTCCGGCGCAGTTAAGTGATTCAAGGAAGTCACCTTTGGAGGTTGCGCCGTCTCCACATGTCACAAGCGCCGCCTGATGATTACCTTGGATTTTAAGTGCAGCGGCAACACCCACGGCATGCGTACATTGAGTTGCGATAGGGACACAAAATGGTAAATCATTGCAATGCTCGTTATTGGCTGAGAAATCACTGCCTCTCTCGTCACCGCCCCAGTATTGCAGATTCTTCTCCATAGCTATACCACGTGCCCACATTGCAGGCATATCACGATAGTAAGGAATGAATACGTCATCTGTTTTAAGTGCTCGGCCAATTGCGATGCCGATGGCTTCGGATCCCAGGTGAGAAGGGTAGGTTCCTAGTTTACCTGTTCGTTGTAGCGCAATTGCTTTGTTATCGTAGATGCGGGTTAGTACCATGTCACAGTAAAACCCTTTCAACACTGATTGATCGGCCCATGCGGGGAGTTGATCGACGAGACTACCATGATGATCAATGAATCGATGCATAGGTAAGGCCTGAACATTCATCTCAAGCTCCTTCTGTTGCTGCCTCAGAAGAGGCGGACAGCAAATCAAGTGGCTATACCGATGCAGAGGTGGTCCGTTTTAACTAAATGGCTTATCTCAAGATAAGTCTAGGTATAACCAGACAATTATAAGTGTAAGCACAATGTTAAAATACCGCCTCCGCCAGTGAGCTTTTAGTCAGTAAAGAAAACAATACAGAGAAAAGTGTTGATATATTAAGTGTGGCTTTCTTTAGAATAGAAAATAATATCGACTTTTGACAATAAGCTAGTGTTTCGTATTTTCTTGGATTAACTAGCCTACTGTAAATTTAGTCTCATTTTCGAGACTGTGAGGGCATAAGCACTGTGTTTCGAGATAATTCGCTCATACTTAGGTTTGGACTTTGGTGCTGTTTTTGACTCTTTGTGGTGCGCTATGAAGTTATACAGTAGTTTATTCTTTACGTTCTTTGTCTCGGCTTGTACCTCGCAGGAAGCAGTAACAGATGTTGCCGGACAAAAAACGACTTTTATACAAGGGGAGTGTTATGATCCCTCGACCTACAGCCTAACTGAAACATTTGATCATTTTATTGATGAACGGCAGCAGGAACTTAAAATTCTGCGACCAGAGCTTACGGCTGAAAACTATGAGCAGTTGGACTATGCACTTAGGCATTTTACTACTTATTGGACTCAGTTAAGGCAAGAGCGTGATCAGGCATGTGAAGAACACGCAAGTTGTGAATTCATTAAGTTGAAAACCCATGATGTTCAGGTATACAACCGAGGTTATTGCGATGGCACTGACTTTGAATATAACGTAAGCCGCGCTAAAATGATAAACTTTTTCAACGATATAGAAAGGTTACAGTTACAACGCTCAGCGCAGCAGTAATTGACTTGAGCTGTGATAAATTGGCTGATGGCTATAACGCATTTATGTGATTTGATGTTCTATACCTAAGCGATTTTCGTTGAAACAACAGTTTGTGCTCACTTGGAAATAATAATGGCTAGTCTGGTATCCTCGGGCACATAAAGTGTTATTTGTTCTATCACTCGGGAAACCAATGAAGTTAATTTCTGTTTTATGTCCGCACTGTCAGAAGTCGGTATCTATTTCCACCCAATCTTTATCAAACACGGTTCAGTGTGAGTATTGTAATAAGCCAATACTAGACGGTAAGCCTGTTGAAGCCAATGTCAGTAATTTTGATAAACTGATTCAAAGCCCCAAACCTGTTGTAGTGACTTTTTGGGGAAATAATTGCTCGCCATGTAATAGTTTTAAGCCTATTTTCGAGAAGATGGCCTCTGAAAGGAAAAAACAACTTCGCTTTTTGCGAGTCAATGTTCAGCAAAATAAAGTACTGGCGGCTCGATATCGTATCCGGGGTGTGCCAACAATCATGGTGTTTAAGAAGGGCAAGCAGCAATCAGTTATCAATACTGCACTGCGGAAAAAAGAATTTGGTGATTGGCTCAATGATGTATTGTTTTCATAAGAGGTGTCGATGGCTGGGTGGTAAGTTATCAACGTCACGGTGCAACTGCTTGCTGAAAATGTATTACTTTTCATTTGCTTATAATTAGTGCTATGGTGATTGTAGCTATATTTGTTTTAACTATGTAAATGAGGAGGATTATATGGCTATTAGCCGTAAAATTAGTAAAGAACGCTTAGCGCTGAAATTATCCCTGGTTGGAACCGTATTGTTGGCTAGCTTGGGGATTGGCTATGGATTGTATGTCGGATCCAATGCTATTTTACTTGACGGCATGTTCTCATTTCTCAGTATGGGTATGACAGGCTTAAGCCTTTATACAGCCTACCTTGTTTCAAAGCCTGATGATCGGCAGTTCCAGTTCGGTTACGCACATATCGAACCTCTTATTAATGTCGTCAATGGCTTGCTCATCCTCATGACGTGTTTGTTTGCGTTTCTCAGTGGTGTGCAAACCATTGTCAATGGTGGACATGATATTGTATTGGAACATGCTATCGTTTACGCCGTTGTATCAACGGTGTGTTGTTTCGCGATCTACTTTACTGAGACTTATATTGCGCGCAGTGTGGAATCGGAGCTGGTTCGAGTGGATTCACAGGAATGGCTCGTTGACGGTATCTTGAGTGCCGCAATTTTGGTTGGATTTATCGTTGTGATTATTTTCGATCACTTGGGTTATTCGCAGTGGAATGCGTATGTGGATCCGATATTGGTTTCAACTCTAGCAATTGCCGCTTCTGTACTTCCCATTAAGGTACTACGCCGTAACCTACGTGAAGTCCTGCTTGTCGCTCCACAGGATAGCGTTCAGCGCCATGTTGATCGGGTTATTGAAAGGCTATCTCGTCAATACCACTTTGATGATTATACGCACCACTTTGCCAAAACAGGTCGTCAATACGATCTCGAAGTAAATATTTTGGTAAAAAATGATGCTTACTGGACGACAAAACGACAGGATTATATTCGACAGATTTTGTGGGATGAGCTCGTTGATGATCTTGGTGATACCTGGCTATCTGTTACTTTTACCGGGCAGGAACGTTGGTTATAATTATCACAATTTCAAACTAGTACAAAAGAGCGGCGTTGGCCGCTTTTTGCTATTAGTTTTTCTAATTTTAAAAGATAACAATTCTCAATAATAAAGAACTGGCGTTCCATGTTGAATGCGCGCAAAATATACGGGCTACAAATAAATGATATAAATTTCATGATAGATGGCGACTTTAGTTTGCTACAATTAGTCACTAAGTGATTCGCCAAATCTTTTATGTGGTGACAGAGTTACACAATTTCTCATCACATTTTTGTAACTGGTTAGTGCATAAAACACGCAAATAGGGTATCTTATTTTAAGTCTAAAAATTGCTTTTGCTTAGAGGCAATCTTTAGACCATAGCTTAGCCCTTAATGTTGATGCTGCTCTGTTAGAGTTGTTATCATGGTTTAAAATCAAAGTTTTACAAAGGTTGCTTATGGAAACTCTGCTAGTCATTGCCTTCATTATCGGTGCTGCATTTGTTATCGTTAAAGAGAAAAAACGCACTAAGGATATAGACTATTCACGAGACTCACTATAAAGCTAAGGTGCCAAGGGGGCTTTTGTTTTATTCATGTGTTCAATGTGAATACTAATTAATACTATTTGTGTATTTTTCTTTTAGTTGTCTTCTTCGCTCGACCCTCATGTCTGTTTCTACATTCCCTTTAGGTTATTGTTTAAGGTTGTGGTAATCACAAATATGTAGCACATTTTTTTTAAATCTCATCAAGTCGTGATCTCAGTCGTAAGAGATGAAAATGTATTGCTTATGAATCCTCTCATTAATGAATGTTGTTGTATATTGTTGTTACTCAATATAATGTGAAACTTACAGTTGCCTACCATGGCCAGCTACTAGGGAAAGGTTCTTTTTCAGGTTATGTTATTCGATAATCGAGCTCGGAATACAGAGGCGGGTGTATTCAAGTGGAGTGTTTGCAAAAAGGACAACTTATCATCTATTGCGTTTGTTCTTAGTCTATCGTTTCTATTTTCATTGCTAAGTGGTTTTTTTTCGCAGTTGCAGCTGTCTTATATTATCAGCTCTGATTCGGAAGAACTGCTGAATACTTATTCAATGAAGGTTGAGCGCTTTCCTGATGTCCTCACTTCGTTGAGTAAGAATTTCCAATTTGACTGCAGCCCTCTAGATCAGCACCAACTTGAGCATATTGCTTATAACGATTATGTTATTCGGCGCATCACAATAAAATCGAAGAACGGCAAACAATGCTCTAGCTTCAAAGGCGGTGATGTTGAAGCAAGGCTTGCTCCGCTAATTAACAATCTAGCCCCTAATGTTTCATTATGGGTAGCTTCAGAGTCGAGAAGTGAACAAAACCTTTTAGTGGCAGAGTGGCAAGGTGGGCAGGGAACATTGCTTGTTCATCTGGAGCCTTTGGTTTCTGAGACACTTAGGAATAAATATTGCGAGAATTGCGTTCTTAGCTCCATTTCGTCTATAGACAGTCCAACGGTATCTTACTGGCGTGGTGATGCTTCATTACTTGCAAACGAACCTCTGTTTAGTTCCGATTTTTCAGAAGGGTTAAGGGTAAATACTTTCGTTAAAAACGAACTGTTAAGTCGATATAAAGAAGAGTTATGGTTACCATTATTTATGTTTGGCGGCGCATTGGGAATCATATGCATTTCACTTTATCGTATGATCATGCGCCGAAAAATGTCTCTTCATTCACTTGTTGAGCAGGGATTGGCCAAGCAAGAATTTGTTCCTTATTACCAACCGATTGTCGATGTATCAAGCAATTCATTATATGGTTGTGAAATGCTTGCACGTTGGCAGCGTCCCGGACAAGATGTCATTTCTCCAATGGAGTTTATTCCGTACGTCGAGAAAAGTGGTCAGATATTACCAATAACCGAACAGCTTATTGAAAAAGCGATATATGAAATCGGTAAGCTGAACTGGCAAATGACTAAGCAAATTATCAGCATCAACGTGGTACCAGATCAGCTTGAAAGCCTGGACGTGTTGGAGAAATCTTTGAACCTCTTACAACATTCTGAAATTACCCCGGATCAAATAGCTTTTGAGGTTACCGAGAGAAAACAGTTTACGGATCTAACCATGGCTTCTGATGTGATTGAGCAACTAAGGATACAGGGAATTGGTGTAAAGCTTGACGACGCTGGCACCGGGTACGGTGGTTTTAGTTACATCCAGCAGTTGAATATTAGAAGTCTAAAGATCGATAAGATGTTTGTGGAAAATATTGGTACAGCAGATATTAAACTTTCGTTGCTCGATTCGATTATTGCTTTTGGTAAAGAAGCGGGGATGGAAATGATTGCCGAGGGTGTTGAAACTGAGGAACAGTCTCAATATCTTGCCGAGCAAGGTGTTTATTTGCAACAGGGGTACTTTTTTGGCAAGCCTATGATATTTAGAGATTTCGCCTACTTTTGCAAAAGCATGGCGTCCCAGCCTCAAGAAGACAAATTGGCATGTGTTGCTTGATTGCCGTGATCACTGAAATGCGCCGATGTGTATTAACACCGGCGCTCTAATTATTTAAGACTGTTGCTCTCGCCATGATTGAGTGAGTCTGATAATAGCCTGTTGGTTGTCCTGCCACATTCGCGATTTAACCAAGTCTTTATATTCCCCTGTTGGTTGCTTGCAAAGTACTTCTAAGCAAGGAACTTGAGTTTGTGGAAGACCGTCTAGTGCCTGAATGGCGCCAGAGCGATTATTACATAGCATGACCATATCGCAACCGGCCTGTTGAGCTGCAATTGCACGATCGCTATAGCTTCCAAGCACATCTGCACCTTTCATATTCAGATCATCAGAAAAAACAACACCGTCGAACTTTAGATCATTACGGAGTACTTTTTTTAACCAATATTCGGAGCCGCTTGCAGGTTGATTGTCATAGGAATCATATACAACATGAGCTGGCATCATTGCGTCTAGCAAGCCATCGTTTATTAGTTGTTTAAAGACTGTCATATCGTGTTGTTTAATGTTGTCACGAGGATCTATTGGTGTTTCAAGGTGCGAGTCTGCGATCACGCCGCCATGACCTGGAAAATGCTTGCCAGTTGTTGCCATTCCGGCTTGCTTCATACCGCGGATAAATTGGCTGGCATATTTGATAACTTGCTGGGGATCATCAGAGAAAGCACGGTCGCCAATCGCTTTGCAGTCGAAGCCCAGATCAAGAACTGGAGCTAAACTCAAATCAATGTCCATGGCTAATAGCTCTGCGGCCATGAGCCAACCACCTTGTTTGGCTAGCTCTAGCCCGTCTTGTTGACCTGCGAAGGCTTTGGCTGGTGGCAACAAAGTAAAGTCATCACGGAAGCGTTGTACTCGTCCGCCTTCTTGGTCGACGGCAATCAGTAACGGGCGTTTGGCAGTTTCTCGGATCGCTTTTGTGAGAGCCCTAAGCTGTTTTCTATCATGATAATTACGTGCGAAAAAAATAATACCACCAACGGTAGGGTGTTGAATAATTTCACGTTCTTCGGCATCTAGCTCACAGCCAGATACATCAAGCATTAAAGGTCCCATGAAAACTCCGAAGTTACCCATGAACAGTCTGAAAGCAAGGAGCAATGGTGACACTGTTCATAGAAAATATTGACGGTGATACGTTACCACAGTCGAATTAAGACAGACATTATTAATAGATTGAATTCATATTTTTGGAATTGCTCGGTTATGGGCATGCCTCACGATTGTTTATTGTGGGCAACAGTGAATTTACAGGATGTGCGTGTGCGATTTACTCGAAGAACACTATGTGTTCTGTCTTGTTGATGAAATCGATATTAAGGTGATGTGGGTCTTGTTTCTGAAAATCAGATAGCATCTATTGCATTGCACTTGTGATCTTTGTCACCAAAAAATCATATGGAGTCAACTAGACTGTTTCCTTAAGCGGATTTAAAGAGATTTCACATGTCAGTTTTGGTTGCCATCGCTATTACAACAGGTATTCTTTCAGGCATATGGGGATGGGTTGCTGTTTCGCTCGGCCTGTTAAGTTGGGCAGGGTTTTTAGGCTGTACTACGTATTTTGCCTCGCCCAAAGAAGGGGTGAAAGGCTTGGGCTTAAGTATTGCGACAAACTTAAGTGGTGTGTTCTGGGCTCTGGTCATTATTCATCTATCTACAATGGTTGGAATTGAGATCATTGGCTATGTTGTAACGGCAATCGTCGCTTTTCTGATGTGCGTACAAGCTAAGAAATCTTGGTTAAACTTCATTCCGGGAACGTTTATTGGTTCTTGCGCAACATTTGCTGCAAATGGTGACTGGCAGTTGGTGATCCCATCACTTATTCTTGGTGCAATATTTGGCTATAGCATGAAAGCATCGGGATTATGGTTGCAGAAGAAGTTGAGCCAGCCAAAAGAAGAGTATGCTGTTGCAGAGCTTGATTAACCTATTCTAAAGTTTCTAAAAATGCCGCGCAATTGCGCGGCATTTTTGTATCTATATTTCTGTGTCTGTATTTTATATCTATGAACGCGCCTCAGCCTAAACAAGGAATAAGCGGACTGTTGTTTTCGACACATAGTTTCTCTAGATCACACGGTACCGTGTTTTTGGGGACCAGAAGACAAACACGTAAGTTTTGAGAAAGCAGCTCGGTTATTTGTTGGTTAACACCGGACTCTAAGTATGCTTCGCGCTCGGCATCTCGCCGGCAAAGATCAACAAATATATCATTACATCCCTTCGGATAAAGGACGTGCTCGGCTTGCTGCATTAACCGTAATGCTTTTAAGCTGAGTAATTCGGGATCAGCTCCAGTTTCAATAACATACAAGCTTCCAATAGTTGACTCTTCTGGTTGTGTTAACTGTGCACTGAATGCAGCCTCAAGTTGATCAGTCGAGGTGGCATTTTCGACATCCGGAAGGCGAAAAAAGCGCTCCCAGAACTTTCGACGTTCATCAACAGTACTGAAATATTGTTTAATTCGCTGGCGTTGTTCTCCTGAATAAGTTGCCAGCAAGCTAAGATTTTGCGGCAACTGCGTTTCTAATTTCTCTCTAATATAGCGAACTAAGACAGGTGATGCTCCACCGCTGGATATTGCGACTTGGATTGGGTTGCGGTCAATCATTGAAGGGGTAATAAAGTGGCAGTGCTGAGGATCATCAACGACATTAGTCCAAATTCCAAGGGCCTCGGCGTCGCTAAAAATCTGATGATTTAACGATTTAATATCTGTTGTTGCCCACACTTGGTGAAAGCCTTCAACATCGCTTGATTGATATTCTTTCTCTATCCATGTTAGCTGGTTGTTATTGGCTAACGTTGCAAGGTAAGGATGAAGCTGTGGAGATATTAACGTGATATCAGCATCGGCTCGTAGTAAAAGGTCGACTTTTCTACATGCAACATCACCTCCTCCGACAACTAGTACTTTTCTATTGTTTAACCTTAAAAAAACAGGGAAAAAGTCCATATAAATGTTAATCCTTACTCTCTTTTTGTTCAATAAATCCATGTATTAAAAAGTGAAATGCCAAGATAGTTATTGATAGTGATGTCAAATAATGACTTGAAACATTTTGATACACATATCTAGCAAAATCCTGTCACTAGTCTCGATTGTTCAGCTTTCATTAAAGGCATGATGCTAAGTTTAACAGACAACTACTATATCTGAATTAATGATCCATTATTTGGTTATTGCATTCGCAATTTCTTGTTATATATACCTATTAAATATGGTCGGCAAAATGAATAAAAAACATATTATTGCAGCACTGATAAGCGCCAGCTTGCTTGTCGGTTGTGGCGATAAGTTATCTGGACAATCTGCACCTATGAGTCCGTTGGTTGCAGCGCAGCCTGTTTCAATCATTGACTATCAACAAGGCAAGCAGTTCGTTGGTCGAACAGAAGCGGTGGAAGATGTTGCAATTACCGCGCAGGTGTCTGGCTATCTTAAAGAACGTTTCTTTAATGAAGGTGAGGTAGTTGAGAAAGGGCAGCTATTATTTCAAGTTGACCCGGCAGCCTATGAAGCAAAAGTAGCCAGTGCGAAGGCTTCGATTTCTCAGGCGGAAGCGACCCTTAAAAGGGCCAACCTTGATTGGGAACGGGGTAAAAACCTACTACCAAAAGGCAGTATAAGTCAGTCTGATTTTGATAAAGCAACGGCTGAGAAGTTAAATGCTGAAGCACAGCTGAAATCGACAAAAGCTCAGTTAATGTCAGCTGAAATTGATTTGTCCTTTACCCGTATTACAGCTCCGTTTAGCGGGCGGATCAGTGATAGTAAAGTCAGTATCGGTGATCTTGTTACACCGAACTCTGGTGTATTAACAACCTTGGTTAGCCTTGACCCGATACAGACCTCTTTCAATATTAGTGAGCGTCAACGGCTTAATTTAGGCATTGATGGTCTTGATGGGAGTGGTGAAGGCCAGGGCGATGTTGAAGTCGTACTAACACTAAATAATGGTGAAAACTATGAACACCTGGGGCAGGTTGATTTTATTGGCAATCGTATCGATTTGAATACAGGCACTATTGCGATGCGCGCAAAGTTTGCAAATCCAGAACAAAGGTTGTTGCCTGGCCAGCATGTGCAAGTGTTCCTGCGCGAGAAAGCGCCGGTGAAAATGACAGTGATCCCTCGTCGAGCCGTACAAAGTGATCTTGAAGGTGACTTTGTAATGGTATTGAAAGATGACAATGTGGCTGAGCGTCGGAATGTTGTTCTAGGGGCTCAAACAGAGCAGGGCATCATTATCCGAAAAGGACTAGAAGCTAGTGATGTTGTGCTAACTAAAGGTCTTCAGCGTGTTCGTAATGGTATGACTGTTCGTCTTGAACAGTCGGATGCGTAAGGAATAACAATGCTAAGTCGCTTTTTTATCCAGCGTCCAAAATTTGCGCTGGTGATATCCATTATTCTGACTTTGGCTGGGGCTATTGCGTTAATGAACCTGCCGATCGCGGAATACCCCAAAATCAGTCCGCCATCAGTCAGTGTTACAGCCTACTATTCGGGTGCAAGTGCTGAAGTCGTCGAAGAAGCCATCGCAGATCCAATAGAGGCTTCGGTGAACGGTGTCGAGAACATGATTTACATGTCCTCTAAAAGCGCCAATGACGGTTCCTATAACCTCAACGTGACATTTGATGTTGGAACGGATCCTGATATGGCCCAGGTTAACGTCCAGAATCGCGTTTCTCAAATTGAGTCAAAACTGCCTGCGGAAGTGCGGATGGTTGGTGTGACGGTTAAGAAACGTTCACCGGATCTTTTGATGGTTCTGAACTTTTATTCGCCTGACGGTAAGTATGATGATCAGTTTTTGATTAACTACATTAACCTGAACGTTAAAGATCAGCTGGCCCGAGTACAGGGTATCAGTGAGGTGAACGTTATCGGTGGTGGCGAATATGCTATGCGTGTGTGGCTCAACCCCGAGAAGATGGCCAATCTTGGCTTGACCACTTCGGATGTTAATGCCGCTCTGGCTGAGCAGAATGTTCAGGTTGCGGCTGGTAAGATTGGCGCGCCACCATTTAATAATGCACAGGAAGTACAGTTTAATTTGGTGACCAAAGGTCGTCTAGAGTCAGTCAGTGAGTTTGAGAATGTTGTACTACGTGCTAATCCTGATGGATCGGTTGTCTATCTCAAAGACATTGCCCGTGTTGAGCTAGGGAAGAAGTTTTATGACGGTAACGGGATGTTCAGAGGGCAGCCGGCTTCCATTGTGACGCTGTCACTACAATCTGATGCGAATGCGCTAGAGAGTGGAAAGGCAGTTATGGAGCTGCTTGACAAGCTGAAAACCAATATGCCGGAAGATATGGTGTATGAAACCAGCTATGACACTACCTTGTTCGTTGCAGAGTCAATTAAAGGGGTTGTGAAAACCCTTATTGAAGCCATTATTTTGGTCATTGCCGTAACCTACATGTTCTTGGGTAGTATACGCTCGACTTTGATCCCCGTCGTTGCTATTCCAGTTTCATTGATCGGCACATTCGCCATCATGCTTACAACAGGCTTTACTATTAACACGGTAACCTTGTTTGGCTTGATACTGGCGATTGGTATTGTTGTGGATGATGCCATTTTGGTTATCGAAAACGTTGATACCAATATGAAGCGCGATCCAAATCTGACACCTCGTCAAGCAACCTTGATTGCAATGAAAGAGGTAACGGGGCCGATTATTACTTCGACACTGGTTCTGCTCGCGGTATTTCTGCCTGTCGCAATGCTGCCGGGTATAACTGGGATCATGTACCGCCAGTTCGCACTGACAATCTGTATATCTGTTGTTATCTCCTCGATTAATGCACTTACCTTGTCACCGGCATTGTGCTCACTCGTGCTTAAGCAAGGCGGTGGTAATACTTCTCGCTGGTTCCAGACATTTAACAAGGGACTCGATAAGGTTACTTTGAAGTACGGTGAAATTGCAGGCTTCTTGGTACGTAAAGTTGGCCTATTGGTGAGCTTCTTCATCGTAGCGGTGTTGGCGGTTAGCTTCTTATCAAAAACGACATCGACGGCATTTGTTCCTCAGGAAGATAAAGGGATTTTGCTGGTTAACGTACAGCTACCCGATGCGGCCTCTTTATCCCGAACAGAAGAAACGACCATTAAGCTTCAGGAGCTAGTCGAACAAGAACCGGGTATTGAAGGGATAACTGTTGCCAACGGTTATGCATTCCTGACAGGTGCTGCAGCATCAAATGGCGCATCAATGTTTATCAAACTGAAAGAGTGGGATGAGCGGAATGCGATGGAGGGAGATCATTCATCCTTCGCAATTACCAACCGTATAAATGCTCGTGCAGCTGCAGAACTGCCCGAAGCGATCGTTTTTGCTATGGGGCCGCCTGCAGTTCCGGGGATGGGTGCGGCGTCAGGCTTTGAGTTTGTATTGGAAGATACCCTAGGCCGAAACCGTACTGATTTGGCGAATGTAATGGGGGAACTGATTCAGAAAGCCAATGCGCAGCCTGAAATTCAATTTACCTTTAGTACATTCCGAGCCAACGTACCACACTACTATGTTGACGTTGACCGTGTTAAAGCGAAGCAACTGGGAATACCGTTGACTGAAGTTTTCCAGACGCTACAGGGTAACCTCGGTTCGATGTACATCAATGATTTTACGTTGTATGGCAAGAACTTCCGAGTGACAGTCCAGGCGGATAGCGAGTACCGAAGTGATCTTGACTCCCTTGAGCGTTTTCATGTTCGCTCTTCAAGTGGTGAAATGATCCCGCTCAGTACACTGGCAACGATTGAGCAAGTGTTCGAGCCAGATGTTGCATGGCGATATAATATGTATCGTTCGGCCGTTATCCAGGGAAGTGCAGCTGCTGGTTATTCAAGTGGTGATGCTATTGCTGCGATGGAGCGTGTAGCCGCTGAAGTACTACCTCAAGGCTATCAATATGAATGGACTGGTATGGCCTATCAAGAGGTTAAAGCGGGCAACCAGGCTATTTATGCCTTTGCACTGGCACTGATCTTTATCTATTTGTTTATGGTTGCCCAGTATGAGAGCTGGAGTATTCCGTTAGCGATAATTTTGGTCGTTCCGGTTGCCACTTTGGGTTCATTTCTCGCCTTGGCGGTAACAGGCACACCGCTTAATTTGTATGCTCAGATAGGCCTTGTGCTCTTGATTGCGTTGGCCGCGAAGAATGCGATTCTTATTGTGGAGTTTGCAAAAATTGAACGGGAAGAGAAAGAGCTGGACATCGAACAGGCTTCAGTTCGTGGTGGTAAGCTACGTTTTCGCGCGGTGAACATGACATCATGGTCGTTTATTCTTGGGATCATGCCGCTCATTTTTGCCTCGGGGGCGGGCCATATAAGCCAGAACTCCCTGGGTATTTCATTGACGGGCGGGCTGCTATGCGTCTTGCTGGCGGGTACATTCCTGATACCAGGCTTCTTTGCCTTGGTTCAACGTCGGCGCGAAAAATTTCATGGCGGCTCAACGAAAATTGTTGTGCTTGAAGATGCGTAATATCTCAAAGATTATATAAAGCAAAAGGGCTCCGAATGGAGCCCTTCTTATTTACCTATGGCGACGGAAAAAACCGACCAAAGATAGAAAACCTAGTCCCCAAAGCGGCAAGGAACCACCTGATGAGCCACCTGATGAACTGCTGGATGAGTTCTTAGGCTTCTCTTCAACCTCGGTAAAAGGGTCTTGGCTAAATGTTGGTGTTGCCACTCCAGATAGACTGAAGGATGAATTACCTTCCGCGGTATGAATCGTTGATTCAATCCAAGTACGATACGTTGATAGCTGCGAATACTGGCCATTGAGTTGATAGGCTGGATTGTCTGCATTGCTATTCTTTATATTACAGTCAGCACCGTTGCTGGTGACACCAACAAGGCGTAACCCTTTGTCGGCATCACCGATTAAACTTGGGTTCTGCCAGATGATCGGTCCGCCTGAATCGCCGGCACACACATCTTTGACCAAATTTGCAATGTTTGAATCGGCACAAAGAAAACTGTTGTTATCTGTCATCGTGTTATTACATTGATCGTCGGGGATCCCGCCAAGTTTTACGACCTGAAGATCTGAAGGTGTAGTACCTTTCGTGACAGTGTCACCCCACCCGGAAGCGATTAGATTTGCTTTTGAATCTGCACCCGCAACCCAGGTGTTGGCAAATTCTTGGTCTACTGCCAGCTGTTCTGCGACGGTTGCTACTTTAATGGGTTGGGCGACAGCAAACAATGAGCGATCAACGCGGAAAAGCGCGATGTCATGATTAGCGTTCACACTGTCGAAATCTGGATGTGGAAGACGAGACGTAACGTTGAATTTATATTTGTCATCCAGCTTGGTTAAGTCGCCCTGAGGAATATATGATGTACCCGCAATAACGACGTTACCAATTAGTGCGACATCACAGTGAGCAGCGGTAACTACCCAGTTTTCGGCAATAACAACAGCACCACAACCTGTA
>Ga0209272_10001038_pt1 | contig 18797 bp, 16 predicted proteins | sample tdDd002_FD_187125 | JGI IMG/M metagenome (GOLD analysis project Ga0209272, IMG submission 187125) | Marine sediment microbial communities from the Atlantic coast under amendment with organic carbon and nitrate - tdDd00.2 (SPAdes)... | ecosystem: Environmental > Aquatic > Marine > Coastal >... | reverse complement strand
GCTGAACCGTTACTACTTTTTACGATAGTAGATTGTTGAAAGCTGGAGCTCTGTCTCCAGCTTTTTTGTACCTGCCGTATATCGTAAAGAAGCGGCTTCCTTCCTGACCTAATGTTGTCGTTCCGACTATTTTCTTTGGCAGCTAAGGCTGCTTTTCTTTCCCCGAGCAGTTCATCCGTAAATTTTCTTAAAAAGCTGTACGCTCATTATTGTTGTATTAAAACAATAACTTACCATCACATTTTGAGTGTTTGCCTTATGGTGTTACTTTTGTTCCGCTTTTTTCTGAACAAAGCTCTGTTTGCTGATCATGTTCGACAGTACGAGAAGGGAAAAGCCATAAAAAGACTGTGCAGGGTTCTCCGGAGAAAAAGCCGGAAAAGCTGCGCGGTTTTTTTATTGTTTAAATTCAACGTCTTATATGTGGATGTGAAGTTATTAGAACCAGGCGTTCTACTTGATCGCATAAAAGCTGTCTCAGGAAAGAAAAGCTGTACACAATCCAGAGTAATACAGCATTTTAATTATGACAAGCTTAGTGGGAAAAAAGCTCGAAAAGCTGATCGGAATTATATCCTTTAAAAACAAGTGCTTAAATTAGTGGTGCGAGTTATTGTATTAAGTGTTTGTTTTGCTCAGTTTTAAGGTGTACTTCGTTGAGAAAGGTGTACTAATTATTTCTCGGGTTGCGGCTGAGGCGGATTGCGCTTCATCAGTTTACGCTGACGTCGGTCAGGCCACATTGCATTGTTCTCCTGGTTTATTGAAACGGTAGCCGGCGACGCCCTTTCTTGGTGGCATGCTTTTCGATGTACTCGACAATCAGTCCGGCAATGTCCTTTCCTGTTGCGCTTTCGATGCCTTCCAGACCCGGTGAGGAGTTGACTTCCATAACCAGCGGTCCACGTTTTGAACGCAGCAGATCAACTCCGGCGATACTGAGCCCCATCGCCTTGGCTGCAGCCACGGCTGTCTTGCGTTCTTCCGGACTGATTCTAATTAACGTGGCACTGCCACCGCGGTGCAGATTCGAGCGGAACTCGCCATCGGCAGCTTGGCGTTTCATTGCGGCAATTACTTTGTCACCAATGACAAAGCAACGTATATCGGCGCCACCGGCTTCTTCAATAAACTCCTGGACCATGATGTTGGCTTTCAGACCCATAAAGGCTTCTATAACACTCTCTGCTGCCTTTTGAGTTTCAGCCAGAACCACGCCAATGCCCTGGGTACCCTCGAGTAATTTAATGACCAGCGGTGCTCCGCCGACCATCTTAATCAGGTCGGGCACATCATCGGGCTTGCTGGCAAACCCGGTAATAGGCATGCCGACCCCTTTGCGACTTAATAGTTGCAGCGAGCGCAGTTTGTCGCGAGAACGGGAGATCGCAATGGATTGGTTGACCGAAAACACATCCATCATTTCAAACTGACGCAGTACCGAACAGCCATAAAAAGTGATGTCTGAACCAATACGGGGAATGATGGCATCAAAGCCCGTTAAATTATTACCCTCGAAATGAATCGAAGGCTGCACCGAGTTGATATTCATATAGCAACGCAGGGCATTGATAATTACCGCTTCGTGGCCTCGTTCTTCACAGGCTTGACGCAAACGGCGGGTGGAATATAGGTTTTCGTTCTGGGATAAAATGCCAATTTTCATTGCGTTACTCGTCATCAATAAAATACAAGGTGGGTTAGCAAGGGAAGTTTGGCTGCCTTCCTTCCTTGCTAAATGGAGCGCGACTATGCGCCCGGAGCGGCTGAAAAGCGAGCGAAATGATGATGATATATTTTTATCGTAAGTAGAAAGGAATTCGTTTGTTTGAGGGAATTTGAAAGAGTTTTTATAATATGGCTGCTCAAAAAGTGGATGTCTTGTTTGTTTGGAAAAAAACTCAAAAAGCTGTACAAATTTAAATTTATTTAAATCAATGATTTAGGCTGATTTCTTTCATTTTATCTATGGCGGGCTGAATGGTGCATCTATTTGCTGTTTATAGCTGCGAAAGCTGTACCTGTGATGGTTGTTGTTATTTTGGAGAGAGTAGTAAGAAAAAAGGCCAACATGATGCTGGCCTTGAAGCATTAAGTGTTATGAATTAGCGGTAGATACGTGGGTTGGTTGCACCCCATACGGTGTAGTGTTCTGGCAGAATTCGACCGCTTTTTTCTTCGGTCTCTTCGCCGGTGATTTTTTCAACGCCCTGGCGGCCAAAAATGACGACTTCGTCGTTGGCTTGTACGTCGACGATATCAGTGACATCAACCATGGTGGTATTCATTGATGCCATTCCCATGACTTTCGCGCGCTGGCCGTTGATCAGTACGTCAGCCTTGTTACTCAGAGAGCGGGCAAAGCCATCAGAATAACCGATAGGCAAGTTAGCCAGAACTGAGTCGCGATCCAGAACTTTTGTGCTGCCGTAGCCGATGGTGCTGCCTGCCGGGAAATGGTGCAGCGACGCGACGCGAGTTTTGAAAGATACGATACGCTGGTACGGGGCCGTTGCCGGGTAATCACCGTAAAGCATGCCGCCCGGGCGAACCATATCCAGATGAGCTTCTGGCAGGTTTAGCGTAATGTACGAGTTGGCAACGTGCAGGGTGATGTCCTCACGTTTAAGGTCGGCGCTGTCCATCAGCCATTTTGTTTCTACCTTGAAGCGTTTTACCTTGCGCTTGATTTCGTCAAGACCCTCGTTCGGGAAGTGGGTCATCATACCGACGATTTCTAGGTTGGGATCGCCTGCGATCTCGACACCTTCTATCTGGCCTTCATAAGTTGTCAGATCCAGGCCGTTACGACCCATGCCTGAAGTATTCAGTGCGAGGTGAACAGGAATGGTTGTACTGTGTGCTTGGGCGATGTCGATGATTTGATCGGCCTGTGCCTTGGTACCGATTAATTCTTCCATCTGGTATTCCAGACCGCCCTCAATTTCGTTCTTGCTTGCAGCGCGAACCCGCATGATTTTGCCAGTGTAGCCATGCTTGCGCACGACACGGGCTTCTTCGTTGCTGGTGATCCCCACACAAGGTACCTGGTTGGCGATGATGCTTGGCATCAGGCCTGCAATACCATTACCGTAAGCATCTGCTTTCATGATGGCACAAATTTTTGTATCGGCTTCGAGTTGGTTCTGGAGTAACTGAATATTGCCAGAAAAAGCCTGGGTATCAATTTCCAGCCAGGCATTGCTTGACTGAACGCGCTCTTCGCGTTCGCTGTTGTCGAAATCGACCAGCAGAGGGGCAGCATTGGCGGTAGTTTGACCCATAAGGGCTAGAGCAATTAGGCTAAGTTTCAGTTTCAAAATGTATTTCCTGTTATTAATAGTAAAAAGGGCCGTTAAGCTACAGTGTAAAAAGCTGTACGACGTCGCGTAGCGAAGTCGCGCGGCGTTTCAGCTCTTCCACCCCTTGTTGTGCATCCTGTGTGGAGAGGCGGTTTTCGTTGGCGCTGCTACTAAGAGCAGCAACATTGGAGGACAAGTGCTCGGCGGCAAACGCCTGCTCTTTGACCGATTCGGCAATTTCTTCCATACCTTCCGTCACCGAGGTGATTTCAGTACGGAAGCCATTGAGGGATACGTTGGCCTGATCAGCATGCTGTACACAGCTATCAACCTGACCAACAGCAAGCTGCATGGTGTCGGTAGTCCCGCTGGTATCGCTTTGAATGGTGGTGATCATTGATCCAATTTCGATAGTCGCCTTGGCAGTTCGCTCTGACAGTTGGCGCACTTCGTCGGCAACCACTGCGAAACCACGCCCCTGCTCACCTGCGCGGGCTGCCTCGATAGCGGCATTCAGTGCCAATAGATTGGTCTGGTCGGCAATATCTTTGATCACCTCGACAATGGAGTTGATGTCATTGGCACGGCTGTCTAACTGGTGGAGTTTTTCGGCAACCGTATTCGTCTCTTGCTGGACATTCTGCATCCCGGTGACGGCATGGGTGATAGCCCCGACGGTGCTTTGGGTATGCTGTTCAAAATGCGTCATTTTTTGGTTGGCGACGTTAACGACTTCTGAAATGCTTTGTGAACTGGTCGCCAGCTCTTCGATAGCTGCTGCACTGTTGCCAACATTTTCTGCCTGTTCGACCGAGCGTTCGGTGACAGCCTGAACGAGTTGGTCAAGCTGGCTGGTAATTGCCGCAACGCTTTCGGTGCTTTGACTAACTTCTGTCAGGCGCTGACGCAATGCTGCCATAAAGGTATTGAAGGCGTGCGACATTGCCCCTATTTCATCCTTGCTGCTTACCGGTACTTGCTGCGTCAGATCCCAGTCACCATTGGCAATGTTGAGCAGTACACCATTGAGCGTATTGATTGGGGCAACAAGATGATTGGCGACCAGGCGGGCTACTATCAGGGCGATTGCCATTACGATCAGTGCGGTGATACAGACTTGTTTGAGCTCGCCTTCTATCATTGCATCAACTTCGCTCAGCGATACATCGACCCCTATTACATAGGTTTCGCCCCCGAGAGTACGAAACGGAACGAAAATCGAGCGATATCTGCCGTATTCGCCTTGGTACTCTTCAAATTGGACTTGTTGGGTGGTAAATGCCTTGCGCAACATTTTTGGTACGATTTTGTATTCTTCCAGGTACCAATTTTGGTAGCGACCAGAGCGCGCTTCATCATCTGTCTGGTTAATGTAGGTGTAGTACACCCGTCCGTTTCTCATGACGGTTGAATAGGCCCAATCCAAATCTGAGGCTTGGGTGAAGCTGGTCAAGTCTTGGGAAATTTCGTCGTAGTCGTTGTTGGCTTTGTCGAGTTGAGCGTGTCGCTCATCACCGATAATTTTTTTGGTGGCATGGGCCGCCGTAGTCAGTTCTGTGTTCAGGCTGCTAATGGTTCGGCTTTGCAAAGCTTGGTAGGAAAAGGTGGACAACACCAAGATGATGATGAGTGAGAGGGCTGCAAAGCATGCCGAGAGTTTAGTTTTAAGATTCATTTTATTATTTGCTTCTTGATGATGTGATATTAGTTCCATAATTGTGTTGCGTGGATAATATGCGACATATCAATTAAGACACTTAAGCGAAAGAACACCGTTCGCTGTTTTTTTCCGCGTTTTGGGGAAATAAGGTGTATCAGAGGGGATTATTCAAGGTGGGTTTGCGTTACTTGTGACGCAAACCCAATTCATTTGACTGGAAGGTCAGGGGATTATTCGAGGTGAAGATCAAGTGGGGTCTTGCTGGTCCTGCCCCCAATCTCACGTGTCAGGCGAGGCACCAGATAACCGGATACATTTTCCAGTAGCCCGGCGATTAGCTTGCGGGCCTGCTCGTCATCAACCATGAAATGTGCTGCCCCCTGTACTTTATCCAGAACATGGAGATAGTAAGGTAAAATACCTGCGTCAAATAAAGCCTCGCTCAGTTGCGAAAGGGCTCCGACTGAATCGTTAACGCCTTTCAGCAATACGCCTTGGTTAAGCAGCATGATTTCGGCATGTTTTAGCTTGATCATTGCCAGGCGAAACTCGTCGTTAATTTCGTTGGCGTGATTAATGTGTGTGACCAGAACTGTTTGCAGCCGGGTTTGTTTTAGCAACTCACACAGGCGATCGGTAATACGTGCCGGGAGTACGACTGGCAGGCGGGAGTGAATTCTGAGACGCTTGATATGCGGTATTTGACCTATCCCCTCAAGCAACCACTGTAATTCATGATCTTTGGCCATTAGGGGGTCCCCCCCGGAGAGAATAACCTCATTGACCTCGGGTTGGGTGGCGATATAGTCGAGTGCTGCCTGCCAATGGCGCTTGCCGCCTTTGTTGTCCCCGTAAGGGAAATGACGGCGGAAGCAGTAACGGCAGTTCACCGCGCAGCCTCCTTTTACGATCATTAAAACCCGGTTTTTATACTTGTGTAATAAGCCGGGGATGGCATTGTCCTGCTCTTCCAGCGGGTCGAGGGAATAACCGCTATGCACCTCGAACTCTTCCTTGAGCGGGAGAACTTGCCGCAGCAGTGGATCGTAGGGGTTACCCACCTCCATTCTTTCGACGAAGCTCATAGGAACACGCAGCGCAAATAGTTTCCGGGCAGCAAGCCCTTGTTCCCAGTGTGTGGGATCAATTTTTAGGATTTTTAGGAGCTGAAAGGGATCTGAAATCGCATTAGCTAGATCATTGAGCCAGTTTTGCTCAACAGTTGATGCGTTTCGGGTTATTATATGCGGCATTAAATACAACTCGAAGATGTTAAGAGGATAGAAATGGCGTCTTTCAGCACCAATGAATTCCGCGGCGGAATGAAAATTATGCTAGATAATGAACCTTGTGTCATTATCGAAAACGAATTTGTTAAGCCGGGTAAAGGCCAGGCATTCAACCGCGTTAAGATCCGTAAGCTACTTTCAGGCAAGGTGCTTGAAAAGACTTTCAAGTCTGGTGAGTCAGTTGAAGCTGCAGACGTAATCGACATCGATCTTGATTACCTATACAACGACGGCGAATTCTACCACTTTATGAACAACGAAACATTCGAGCAGCTTGCTGCAGATGTTAAAGCTGTTGGTGATAATGCCAAGTGGCTGGTAGAAAACAATACTTGTACGCTGACGCTTTGGAACGGTAACCCAATCACTGTGACTCCGCCTAACTTTGTTGAGCTGGAAGTGGTTGAAACTGATCCTGGTCTTAAAGGTGATACACAAGGTACTGGCGGTAAGCCTGCGACACTGACAACGGGTGCCGTTGTACGTGTTCCACTGTTCATCCAAATCGGTGAAGTAGTGAAAGTTGATACACGCTCTGCTGAATATGTGGGCCGTGTGAAGTAATCATCGATTACTGCTGAAAGAGGTCGCTTCGGCGGCCTTTTTTGTTGCCTGCATTTGGCCCCATGGCTGAGCCTATAAAAAAAGCACCGCTCAGCGGTGCTTTTTTATAATGGCAATTTGTTATCAAAATATCTTGATGATTAGATCATGAAGACAAAGATAACCGCCAGTGCAGACACTAGGAAGGCTGATGCGTAACACGCGATTTTACCTGCCACACCAGTGTGGAATTTCAGGTCGTGCATACCGTGGTGTAGACGGTGCATTGCATGCCACATTGGAAGTGCCAGTGTCGCAATTGTAAATAGCGCACCGATGATGCTGGTTACGAAGCCTGTTACACGCTCGTAGCTCATCGCTTCGGCATCAATGATGCCTAGTGGTACCATGATACCCAGTACAAGTACCGTTACTGGTGTCAGCATTGCGAACCAAGTACCACCAGCACCGAACAGACCCCACCATACCGGCTCGTCAGAACGTTTAGGATTTAGATTTACCACGTGGCTCTCCTTAAACTAGCACTAGAACGACTAGTGAGATAGCAGCAACGGCTGCCCACTGCGCCAGTACAACAATTTTCTTATCAAGCGCTTTGCCTTTGATTTTAATCGGCATTACTTGAGGCATCATGCTGAAGAATGTTTGTGCGTGGAACAAGCTGCCGGCAAGCGCCAGAATGTTAAGCACAACAACGACTGGGTTAGACATAAAGCTTAACCAGGTTGCCCAAGCTTCAGGACCTTTTACTAGGCTACCCAGACCGAAAGTCAGGCACACGGTGAAAAAGATCAATGGCAAAATTGTTGCTTCACGAACCATGTAGAAGCGGTAGAAAGGATGATCTTTCCACCAGGTACGTGTCATTTCACGAACGTAAGGTTTACGGTTGCTCATCCTTATGCCTCCTGAGGCTTAATCATGGCAATAACAAAATCTTTAGAAGATTCGACTTTACCTTGGTTAACCGCTGCTGCTGGATCGACGCTCTTCGGACAAACTTCAGAACAGTAACCAACAAACGTACAGCCCCAAGCGCCGTTTTCGCCGTTGATCAGCTTCATACGCTCTGCTGCACCGTTGTCACGGCTGTCAAGGTTATAACGGTGAGCCAGAGTCAGAGCGGCAGGGCCGATGAACTCAGGGTTTAGGCCAAACTGAGGACAGGCTGCATAGCACAGGCCACAGTTGATACAGCTAGAGAACTGCTTGTATTTTGCCATTTGCTCAGGCGTCTGGTTGTTTGGTCCATCTTCAGGCTTACGATCGTTACCGATGATGTAAGGCTTGATAGCTTCCAGACGTTCGATGAACGGTGTCATGTCGACGATCAAATCTTTTTCGATGGCGAAGTTAGACAACGCTTCGATTTTCAGACCGTTCGGGTAGTCACGCAGGAAGGTCTTACAGGCCAGTTTTGGCACCTTGTTAACCATCATGCCGCAAGAACCACAGATCGCCATGCGGCAAGACCAACGGTAAGCCAGATCTTTGTCTAGGTTGTCTTTGATGTAACCCAGAGCATCGAGCACAGACATGGTTTCGTTAAACGGTACTTCGAACATCTCGAAGTAGGGTTCTGCATCTTTTTCTGGGTCATAACGCAGAATTTCAACTTTTTGGATACGGTTGCCTGACATTATGCCTGCTCCTCTTTTTTCGCTGCCGCTTCTGCCGCTTCTTTCGCTGCTGCCTCTTCTGCTGCCGCGCCGTATAGACGAGCTTTAGGCTGAGACTTGGTGATTGTCACGTCGCTGTATTCGATGCGAGGTGCTTGGTCACCGTTGTAGAATGCCAGCGAGTGCTTCAGGTAGTTCTCGTCATCACGTTCTGTGCAGTTGTCGTCCAGACGCTGGTGTGCACCACGTGACTCGCGACGAAGAATCGCAGAGTGAGCCATGGCTTCAGCCACTTCCAGGCCGTAACCCACTTCGATTGCGTAAAGCAGATCGGTGTTGAATACCTTGCCTTTGTCTTTGATGCTGATGTTTTTGTAACGCTCACGTAGCTCTGCAAGTTTATCGACAGTCGCCTGCATCAGATCTTCCTGGCGGTAAATACCACAGCCCGCTTCCATGGAGTGACCCATTTCAGTACGGATGTCAGCCCAGTTTTCGTCGCCTTCCTGAGATAGAAGCGTGTCGATGCGGTCTTGAACAGCCTTCATCTGCTTGGTGATAGACTCTTCGTTCCAACCTTTGAATTCTGCGGCACGTTTTGCTGCGCCTTCACCCGCCAGGCGGCCGAATACAACAAGCTCTGCCAGCGAGTTAGAACCCAGACGGTTGGCACCGTGTAGACCAACAGAAGAACACTCGCCGACTGCGAACAGGCCAGAGATGCGTGTCTCGTTGTTCTTGTCTGTTTCGATACCACCCATGGTGTAGTGCACGGTTGGACGAATTGGAATTGGCTCTTCCGCAGGGTCAACGTTCACGTATGCTTTCGCAAGCTCACAGATGAATGGTAGACGTTCGTGTAGGTATTCTTTACCTAGGTGGCGTAGATCAAGGTGGACTACATCACCCAGAGGGTGCTTGATAGTGTTACCTTTTTGCATCTCGTGCCAGAACGCTTGAGAAACTTTGTCACGTGGACCGAGTTCCATGTATTTGTTTTTAGGTTGGCCGATTGGCGTTTCAGGGCCCATACCGTAATCCTGAAGGTAACGGTAGCCATTCTTGTTCAGCATGATACCACCTTCACCACGACAACCTTCGGTCATCAGGATACCGGTACCAGGCAGGCCTGTTGGGTGATACTGGACGAATTCCATATCACGTAGCGGTACACCGTGGCGGAATGCCATCGCCATACCGTCACCTGTTACGATGCCGCCGTTCGTATTACAGTTGTAAACACGACCTGCACCACCTGTAGCAAGAACAACAGATTTAGCTTTAATACAAACCAGCTCGCCTTCAGACATGTGAATCGCGATAAGGCCTTGTACTTCACCTTCTTCTACCAGCAGATCAACTACAAAGTACTCGTCAAAGCGGTTAATTTGCGTGTATTTGATAGACGTCTGGAACAGTGTGTGCAGCATGTGGAAGCCGGTTTTATCTGCAGCGAACCAAGTACGCTCAACCTTCATACCACCGAAACGACGAACGTTAACGTCACCGTTTTCTTTACGGCTCCACGGACAACCCCATTGCTCAAGCTGGGTCATCTCGCGAGTCGCGTTTTCTACGAAATATTCAACAACGTCCTGTTCACATAGCCAATCCCCACCGCCAACGGTGTCGTTGAAGTGGTTATCTAAGCTATCCTCATCCTTGATGACGGCAGCGGAGCCACCCTCTGCAGCTACGGTATGAGAGCGCATTGGGTAAACTTTGGAAATTAGTGCAATTTCTAAGTCTGGGTTTGCTTCTGCAGCAGCAATGGCAGCACGTAGGCCTGCACCACCTGCGCCGATTACAGCGATATCTGTGGTAATAGTCTTCACAGCTATCCTCCGAAGGTAAGACGATAAAATTTAAAAAAGTACGCATAGGCGTACTTTCCCTTGAAATCCTAGCTTCATTTTATGAAACAATATCGATGGAAAATTTGATTTAGACGCAGCTTTTTTACTGAAATAGCCCAAAAGTATAGGGCGATTACAGAAAGTGTGATTATTGTCACAAGTTGTAATGTTTTGCGGTTGTTAATTAACCGTTTTATTTTGTGTTAATTGTTTCTGGCTCATTAATGATGTGTTTTGTGATTGATGTTTAAATCCTTTATTCAAAAGAGAAACTAAACCGATAGTGGTAGTTGTGTGTGACAGAATGTTGCTCTTGTGTCGACTTGGTTGTGCTTTTGTTGTGTGTTGGTTTTTATTGGGTGATAATTTTGGTGGTGAGAGCTTGCTGGGATGATGCCCCTCTGTTCATAATTCTTAATAACTATGATAGATGCCTGGCTGGTATGAGTGAGATGCCAGTAGCTGCTGCTTATTGAGGAGTTTGATAAACTGGTTGCTCAATGATCACCCGTTAGATAAGAAGTGAGCTATGACCTTGCACTGGCAACCGACAGCCTCGATTGCGCAGCTGAAACAGCGCGCCACTACCATTGCTTCAATTCGTGATTTTTTTGCCTGTCGACAGGTGCTGGAAGTCGACACGCCGGCCATGAGTCAGGCGACAGTAACGGATATACATCTCCATACTTTCCAAACAGAGTTTGTAGGGCCGGGTTATGCCAAGGGGCAGAGCTTATACCTGATGACCAGCCCTGAATTTCACATGAAACGGCTATTATCAGCTGGTAGTGGCCCTATTTATCAGATCTGTAAGTCATTTAGGAATGAGGAGTCGGGCCGGTTCCATAATCCTGAGTTCACCATGCTGGAATGGTACCGTCCGGGTTTTGATCATCATGCCCTGATGGATGAAATGGATGAACTGTTGCAGTTGGTGCTGGGCTCCGGTCAGGCAACGCGTATGACTTATCAGCAGGTATTTGTTGATGCGCTGGGGGTTTGTCCGTTGGAAGGCAGTATAGCGGAGCTAAAAGGTGCGGCATCGACGTTGGGTCTGGCAGATATAGCTGAACCTGAAGATGATCGCGACACCTTGTTGCAGCTACTGTTCAGTGTCGGTGTCGAGCCGAATATAGGCCAGAAAGTCCCCGCTTTTGTCTATGATTTTCCGGCCTCTCAGGCAGCACTTGCACAAATCAACCCGGCAGATCCGCGGGTTGCAGAGCGTTTTGAGGTGTATTTTAAAGGGGTTGAGCTAGCTAATGGTTTTCATGAGCTTGCTGATGGCGATGAACAGCTGGCCCGTTTTGAAGAAGACAACCGCAAGCGCTTGATAATGGGGCTACAGCCTCAGCCGATTGATCTCCACTTGGTTGAATCTTTGCGTGCAGGATTTCCCGATTGTGCAGGGGTTGCCCTAGGTATTGATCGTTTGATCATGCTGGCGCAGGAATTGGATCATATTGATCAAGTTACAGCATTTCCGATCAATATTGCCTGATTTTCAACGCACTGTCTGACCAACTACTTATTCCGACTGATATAAGCATAAAAAGCGCGGCCAGTGCCGCGCTTTTCATGTCTGGCTATTAACCAAGTTCAGTACTGAGCAGAGGGGCGTCATTACTGTTGCTTGGCATTGCCGTCTCTTAGCCACTTGACACGGACTTTACTTCCTAGCCGATAAGGCAGGAAGCTGGGGGAACTGCAAGTATGTTATCGACAGGCGGCAAGTTAGGATTTCAAGGCGTCTTGTCGAAGCGGTCTAAACTATAAGCAACTTTAAACCCAAATGCAAATAGTTATCACTTGGTTTTGGTGGGTATTATGAGGATACCTGTGTTCAAGCGTCTTTAACCTGGCATTACTATAGATAACATCATGGGGTGCGCTGCCAAGCTTTTGGGAAGCGATGGCTTAGCAGCGCAAAGGGGTTAGTTATACTCTAAAACGTGATACATCCTGGCGCATTGTTTCGGCTGAATCGTTCATCTCCCGGCTGCTCAGGGTTACCTCGGCGGTTTGCTTCGCTAGGTGATCGGAGACATCCTTGATAGCCTGCGTATTACGGCTGATATCTTCACTGACCGCACGTTGCTCTTCGGCCGCGCTGGCAATATGGGTGGCCATATCTGAGATCTCAGTAATAGTGTGGGTGATTTGATTTAGGCTTTCACTGGCAGCTTCCGCATAATCAACACTTTGGCCTGCCAGCTCGGTACTGGTTTGCATGCTGTCGACGGCCTGATGGGTATTTTTCTGAAGGCTGTCAATCATACTGCGGATCTCTTCGGTCGAGTCATGGGTACGCTGGCTCAGTACCCGGACCTCATCGGCCACAACAGCAAAGCCGCGCCCCTGTTCACCGGCACGCGCCGCCTCGATTGCCGCATTCAGTGCCAGCAGATTGGTCTGTTCGGCAATTCCCTGAATGGTCGACAGGATCTGGTTAATGCCCTGAGCATTGCTTTCCAGTTCATGGATAACAGTGGCGGCATCCTGAACCTGATTCGCCAGGGAAGTAATTGCATCACGGTTCTGACCGATAACTTGCTGACCTTGCTCACATGCCGAGGTTGAGGCTTGCGCGGCAGTTGCCGTCATCTCGGCGTGATTGGCTACTTCGCCTGATGTTGCTGACATTTCATGGATTGCGGTGGCTATCTGGTTGACGTCATTCTGCTGATCGGTAACACGCTCCGAGGCAAGGTTGCTGAGCTGGGCTGAACGTTCGGCATGCTGGATCAGATCTTGTGAATGGTTGACGACACCTTTGATCATGGCCTGTAACTGAGCCAGGAATTGGTTCATGTTATCGGCCAGTTCGCCAATTTCATCCATTCGCTCGATGGCAATACGTTGTGTCAGATCACCGCTGCCCTGTGCTAGCTGGCTCACGGATTGGTTCAGATTATTCAGTGGACGAAGCAGGCTGTTGATGATCATTGTGGCGATAACAGAGATAACCAAGTAAAGCATGACGGATGCCAAGAGGATAAACTTGATCTGCTCTCCGATAGAGGCAAAAGCCAGTGACTTGTCTTCGACGAGGGCGAGTGTCCAGTCCGTCCCGGCAATCGGGCTGGCATAGATTAGCTTTTCTTGATTGTCGCTATCGAGGGTGAAACTCTGGATTGCCTGATCGCTCTGCAGTTGACGGAACAATGCCGATGTCAGCTCATTGTCTAGCTGGGTAATGGGCTGCTGGCTGAGTTTTTCATCGCGGTAGGCAACAATATTGTGGTTACCGTCGATCAGGAAGGCAAACCCGTTATGTTCCAGCTTTAGGTTCAACACCTGCTCAATGATGTGGCTGACGGTTAGATCAGCTGCGAGAACACCTTGGTGCTGGCCCTGAAAGGCTTTGGCAAAGCTGACGACGATGCTGCCATCAAAATCTTGATACGGCTCGGTTAACACTAGCTCGCCGGCGCTTATTGCATCCTGGTACCAAGGACGAGAGCGAGGATCGTAGTCAGCAGGCCAGTCTTCTGTTTTATCCCCATAGGCGATACTACCGTCACTGAAGCCGGCATATACCGAGAGGAATTGGCCGGAGCGCTTGGTCAGCAGCAGTTCGCGATCAACGTTATCCTGGTTGGCAATCAGGGGTTCATTTGCCAGCATCATGTCACTACGGGTATCGAGCCAGTCGGCAATATAGCGGCTGGTGGCCTGTCCGATGTCTCGCATCTGGTTGCTAACTTCCGTTGTGGTTTCTTGTTTTAGCTGAGTGATGGATATCCAGGCCTGTACGGCACTGACTGAAGCAATAATTACGGCTATTGCGACCTGTATTTTTAGCTTGATCGTATATTTCATTTTGGGCTCTCGCATATGGCCAAATTTATAGATTTAAGGGTATGACTCAGTGAGAAGAGTTGTTTTGATCGTATCTCTTGGTTGTTATATCGGCTGGTAAAGGATGATCATCAGCGACCTGTGGCATAAATAATGTGATTGCAGTAGCAAATAAATCCGAAAGGTAACAGGAGGGGAAAGGGCGAAGGCAGTCATGATTGCCTTCGCTGCTGTGACTTGTAAATGTATTAGGTCAGTATCATTGCGCCGATATAGACCACGACCAAACCGACCAGACCGATAATCAATCCGGTCTTGGCCATATCTTTGCTTTCAATCAATCCGGTCGAGTAGGCCAGTGAATTCGGTGGTGTCGAGACAGGCAAGATCATCCCCAGAGATGCCGAGAAGGCGACAACAACCAGTACTCCCTGCAAGCCACCTATTGCGGTCAGGCTTTCCATCGACGCGGCCACGGCTGCGGCAATCGGCATCAACAAGTTGGCCGTGGCAGTGTTGGACATGAAGTTAGCCATGAGCCAGCAGATAATCGACAGTGTTAGTACGACTGCAACAGGTGAGAGGGCGTCATAGTCGATGGCGTGGGCCAATGCAGCTGCCAGCCCGGTTTTATCCAGACCAAGGCCGATAGCGATACCACCGGCGACCAGCCATAGTACATCCCAGTTAATCAGCTTGAGTTCTTCCTTGCCCATGATCCCGGTGAGAGTAAAGACAGCGAGCGGAATAATGGAAACAACATAGGTGTTCATACCGTGCAACGAGGTCGTCATCCACATGATGATGGTGAGGGCAAAAGTAATGTAAACAACAATGGCCTGCCAGCTTTTTTGGAAACGACCTTCGAGTTTGAGTTCCATTTGCTGCTGCGTCGACGGGAACAGCTTTTGTAGCAGCCACCAGGCGAAAGTCAGTTGCAAGATGACAAACGGCAGACCCATCATCATCCAGCCAAGGAAACTGATACTGTGCTCTCCAGTGAGATACTGCAAGGCGATGGCGTTGGGCGGAGTACCGATAGGGGTGGCAATACCACCGGTGTTGGCGGCGATTGGGACACACAAAACCAGAGCCTTGATGCCGATATCTCCCTTAGGGACGGAAGCCACAATCGGTGCAAGCAATGCCAGCATCATCACCGTGGTCGCAGTATTTGACATGAACATCGAAAATACTGCAGTGATCAGCATCAGCCCGAGCATGATAAATTTGGGCTGAGTACCGAAGGGCTTGAGTAGTACCCGGGCTAGGTTATTATCCAGTTCGTACTTGGAAGCGGCGATAGCCAGAGCAAAACCGCCCATAAACAGGATAATTATTGGTGATGAAAAGGCACTAAAGATGTCGGTGTATTTCATCATCTCGCCCATTTCGTGTCCACTAGGTGCTGAGCGGAACAGATGCAACCCCTTGTCGGAGATCATGATCAGTTCAAGGGCGATGATGAGAATGGAAGTGGCAAAAACCGGGACCGGTTCGAGGACCCAGAGAAGGGCGGCAAGAGCAAAAATGGCCAGCAGCCGGTGCTGGATGAGGGTCAGACCTTCTATCGGGATGGCATCGATAGGGAGCATCAAAATACCGAGTGGGATCCCGAAGGCAATCAGCAGCTTGATCAGCTGCGCAATGGATATCTTCTTCATAGTATGTTGGTTTGCTTATTTATAGTTATAGACTACAAATCAGCATACTATTTGAGCGCTTAAAATTTCCACGATATGGTCAATTTTTTACATTAAAAAAGGGGCTGTTAAGGCCCCTTTTATTCAAAAATGTTAAGTGGTTACGCTTCTTCTTTCTTCTGTTCCTGAGCGTTTAACTTCGCATAGGGTTCACCCATGCGCGTCGGTTGCTCTGGCTGCATGTCGTCAACAAAGTGGATCATGCCTTTCGGGAACAGGTTGATCACTGTTGAACCTAGTTTGAAGCGTCCCATCTCATCGCCTTTTTGCAATACGATAGCCTGATCGCCCGCTGCCGGATAATCCCAGCGGCGGACATCGGGCCCGGTCGGCGGCGTCACCGTACCTGCCCATACTGTTTCTATGCTGCCGACAATTGTTGCGCCAACTAGCACCTGGGCTACCGGACCGTGGTCGGTATCAAAGATGCACACCACGCGCTCGTTGCGGGCAAACAGATTCGGTACATTTTGTGCGGTCAGCGGGTTGACCGAGAACAGATCGCCAGGAATGTAAATCATCTGACGCAGGGTCCCGTCACATGGCATGTGGACACGGTGGTAGTCACGTGGTGACAGATACAGGGTGGCAAACTCGCCATCCTTGAATTCGTCAGCCAGGGTTTCGTCTCCGCCCAATAGTTCAACAGCATCAAAGTAATGACCTTTGGCCTGGAACAGGCGCCCTTCCGTTATTGGGCCTAGTTGGCTTACACACGCGTCGGCTGGGTGAGAGATGATATCGCCTTCGTCATTGACAGGACGAGCCCCTTCCTTCAGTTCGCGGACAAAGAAGTCGTTGAAGGTTGCGTAAGCAGCAGGATCTGGGTTGCGTGCTTCAGACATATCAACCTTGTATCGGCCGATGAACCAGCGAATGACAGCGGTGGTCAGCATGCCGGCTTTCAAAGAAGCCAGCTTACCCGCTAAACGGGTCAGAGCATGTTTTGGCGCGCAGTACTGCAGGCCGATTTTGAGATTATCTTGCACGGTATGTTTTCCAGAAAGTGTCAACCAATCAACAACTTGGTTACTATTATAACATCTTAAGAATAACTCGAACCAAGAATGATACCTAAAAGGCAGAGGAAAGTCAGTTAAATGCAGAGTGTTACTGAGGTGAGAAACACCCCCTGTTGCCAGGGGATGTTGTATTAATCGGGTTTATTGCGAGAAAACTGACGGTTGGCTATGTTCTCTGACATGCTGTCAATGATCTTGTGGTAGCTGTCGTAGCGCTCTCGGCTTATTTTGCCCTCTTCCATGGCTTCTCTAATGATACAACCAGGATCATTGCCGTGTTTACAATCGCGGAACTTACATCCGCCGAGGTATTCACGGAACTCGACAAAGGCTTCGGTTACTTGTTCTGGTTCTAAATGCCACAGGCCAAACTCTCGCACCCCTGGTGAGTCGATCAAATCACCGCCTCCCGGGAAATGGTACAGTCGGGCCGCGGTTGTTGTGTGGGTTCCTAGACCAGAGTTTTCAGAGACATCACCGATTTCGGCATCGACTTCAGGCATCAGTGAGTTCACCATGCTCGATTTGCCGACGCCTGACTGGCCTGCAAAGATATTGACATGATCTTTCAGGTCATCTTTAAGGTCTTCCATTCCTTCTCCGGTATCGGAGCTGACATAGCGAAGTTCATAGCCAATGTCCTGGTACAGAGACAGTGTCTTTTCTACCTGTGAGCGGCTTTCAGCATCAAGCAAATCGACTTTGTTGAGTACGATCAGTGGTTTAATTCCAACGGTCTCGGCAGCAATCAAATAGCGGTCAATGATGTTTAGGGAGAGCTCCGGCAATACCGCTGACACGATGATGATGCGGTTGACGTTGGCTGCGACAGCCTTCACGCCATCATAATAATCGGGACGAGTCAGCATCGATTCACGTTCGTGAACGGCTTCGACGACACCGGTAATCCCTTGCAGGGCTTCAACGCCAGGACGCCAGACTACACGATCGCCTGAAACTAGGCTCTGGATGCTACGCCGAAGATTACAGCGATGGATCGTCCCGGTTTCCGGATCTTCGATATCGGCATGTTGACCAAAGCGAGTGATTACTAGACCTTCACGCGCAGACTCCAGTAGGGTTTCATCCCACTGTACGTCATCTTTTTCACGACGAAGTCGTTTGTTTTGGTTCGAGCGTACGCGACGGCTCTGACCTTTGGTGAGCTTTTTCTTTTTTGCCACAAGAATATCGTTCAGTTGAGTTGGCTTACGGTAATATACCCTTTGGAGTGATTATCTGGCCCGGTTAGGATCCAGATAATGGCTCCGTTTGGTATTATCATACATGGTTTACTCATAAAATAGGCAATATCCGATGACGATCAGCGATCAGAACCTTATTTGGATTGATTTGGAAATGACTGGACTTGATCCAGAAACACACCAAATCATTGAAATCGCAACCATAGTGACAGATGCTCAGCTCAACATTTTAGCAGAAGGCCCTGTACTGGCTATTCATCAGCCTGAAGCTGAGTTAGCCAAAATGGACGAGTGGTGCACGACAACTCATACCAGCAGTGGGTTGGTTGAGAGGATCCGCGAAAGTAAGGTTAGCGAAGATGAGGCGGTTCGCCAGACGATTACTTTCTTGGAACAGTGGGTACCGAAAGGGGCCTCTCCGATCTGCGGTAACAGCATAGGACAGGATCGCCGTTTCTTATACAGGCATATGCCTGAGCTGGAACAGTATTTCCATTATCGCTACTTAGACGTCAGTACGCTAAAAGAGCTTACCCGTCGTTGGAAGCCGGAACTTCTTGATGGTTTCTCTAAGAAGGGGAGTCACTTGGCGCTAGATGACATCCGTGATTCGATTGCTGAATTGCGCTATTATCGTGAGCATATTTTTACTATTTGATGGTAAAATAGGCGCTTGGAGGGAAATCTGTGGATTTTTATTAAGATCTATTGCATCCGTAAATTTTCCTCGTATAATGCGCAGCCTCGAAAGGCAATTATCAATTGCTTACTTTCGA
>Ga0209272_10001036_pt1 | contig 18805 bp, 18 predicted proteins | sample tdDd002_FD_187125 | JGI IMG/M metagenome (GOLD analysis project Ga0209272, IMG submission 187125) | Marine sediment microbial communities from the Atlantic coast under amendment with organic carbon and nitrate - tdDd00.2 (SPAdes)... | ecosystem: Environmental > Aquatic > Marine > Coastal >... | reverse complement strand
CAGAAGTTTTGGATGAAGAAATAGATTTTTAAAGGGATTTCAATTGAAATCCCTTTTTTAATACTTATAATTGTTCTGGCGCTTCAATAGTAATTAAATGAAGTGCATTTTTAATTGTAATTTTAACCGCTTTTACAAGTGCAATTCTAGCAGCTTGAATTTCAGGCGTTTGATCAGAAATTCTGTTGGCATTGTAGAATGAATTAAACATTTGAGCTAAAGAAGTCACATATCGAGTGATAATAGATGGTTCATATTTTCTTGCAGCATCTTGAATTGTCACTTCATATTTGCTTAATTGACGGATAACTTCCATAGAAGCATCATCTTTTAGAATCGAATAATCAACTGCAGTATCACCGACTTCAATGTTTTTAATCAAACTACATGCTCTTGCATGAGCATATTGTACATAAGGTCCAGATTCACCTTCAGCAGAAAGCATCTTTTCCCATGAGAATACATAGTCTTTGATTCTATTATGGAATAGTTCTTGGAACACAACTGCTCCAACTCCTACTTGACGTGCCACTTCATCTTTATTTGCTAAGTCCGGATTTTTTTCTTCAATAATAGCTTTTATACTTTCCTTAGCTTTTACAAGAACATCCTCAAGCTTAACAACACGGCCTTCACGAGTAGACATCTTGCCATCTTCCATGGCAACCATACCAAACTTTACATGTTCACAATCATCAGCCCATTCATGACCCATCAATTTAACAATCTGCATCCATTGTTTAAAGTGTAATTGTTGTGGTGCGCCTACAACATAAACATTCTTATAGAAATCATAATGATTTTTACGATAAACTGCTGCAGCAATATCACGCGTTACATAAAGACTTGAGCCATCACTTTTAGTGATTAATGATGGTGGCATACCATATTCTTCTAAATCAACAATTTCAGCACCAGCATCTTTTTTAACAATCTTTTTTTCTCTTAATTCATCTAAAATCGCTGGCATTTTATCTGAATAGAATGATTCACCATCAAATGAGTCGAATTCACAATCTAATAAATCGTATACACGGTTGAACTCAATCATACTGAAGTCTTTCATCCATTGCCATAATTGAAGCGCTTCCTCATCACCTTGTTCAAGCTTCATAAACCACTCACGCGCTTTATCATCAAGTGCTGGATTTTTTTCTGCTTCCACATGGAATTTAACATATAATTTAACAAGCTCATCTACAGGATTCTTTTCGACAATTTCTTTATCACCCCATAATTTATAAGCTTCAATCATTTTACCGAATTGAGTTCCATAATCTCCAAGATGATTGATTCTTACTACATTGTAATCCAACGCATCATAAATTCTTGAAAGTGCGTTTCCAATCATCGCACTTCTAATATGACCGATATGCATCACTTTTGCGATGTTTACAGAAGAAAATTCTACGATTACAGTTTTATCTTGTCCGATTGCTTGATGACCATAGTCATCACCCAGATCAATAACTTTTTCAACAACTTGTTTCGCATAAGCTGCCTTATCAATTGTAAAATTAATATAAGCTGCAACTGGTGCAATAATCTCAAATGCATCACTTTCTAAACTTCCAGCAATCTCTGCTGCAATCATGTTTGGTGCTTTTCTAAATGTTTTTGCTAATTTAAAACAAGGGAATGCAAAATCTCCCATACTTGTATTCTTAGGTACTTCAATTGCATCTAAGATTTCGTCTTGTGTTAAATCAGTAATTTTTGAAGACAATAACTTTACAACTTCATTCTTAAAATCCATGTTTACCTCCTAAATAAAGAAATGTACTTATGGTACTTTCTAATCCGTAACTCATTTAAAGAATTTATACCAACCATTTAGCTGATTGTAACAAAATATAAATTCTGAAATTAAAAAAACGCCTCTTATATAACATAAGAGACGAAAATATCCGCGTTGCCACTCTAATTAGTACATCTGTACTCACTCGAATCCTGATAATGGTGGATGCCATCTAATCTACTCATTTCGATCAGAACCTCTTAGGTACGTTTCATTACTGCGCATCCGTTTGGCTTCCACCGTCCCAAACTCTCTAAAGTCTTTGCAATAACTACTTTTCCTCGTCAAAGGTTTCGTTTTAATTTATCACATCATATCATAATAAAAATTTTAAATCAACTTTTTCCGTTAAAAAAGTCTAAAATCTCTGTACACTTTCCCCATTCTTATTTAAACTATCACTTAAGGAGAGTGACTATGACTGACAACTATGACAACTTAGAAATTATTGATGAGGATATCCCTCAAGAAAACTTATTAAACAAACTAAAGAATATGCCTATGACCTACTTTATTGTAGCGGCCAATATATTGGTTTTTATTATTTTACATTTAACCAATGTGTTAATAGAAGATCAGTGGTTTATTAATATTTTTGCAAAACACACGCCTTCCATCTCTATGGGACATGAATACTATAGATTGTTTACTGCAATCTTTACGCATGAAGAAATACCGCATCTATTATTCAACTGTATGGCAATTATCATTTTGGGTAAACCCGTTGAAACCATATTTGGCAAATGGAAATTCCTAATCATTTTTATTGTATCAGGTCTCTTCGGTAGCCTAAGTAGTTTTGTATTTAACGAAGCAATCATCAGAAGTATTGGCGCTTCTGGCGGTGTATTTGGTGTGTTTGGTGTTCATCTTTATCTATTTATGAAAAACAAAAAGACATACCTTAGCATCTTTGGAAAAGATATTTTCCAATTATTGATTATCAATGTGGTTATAGGATTTGTTTTACCTAACATAGATTTCTTCGGTCACTTTGGTGGCATCTTAGGTGGATTTTTAGCTACGGCTTCATTAGGCCTAACTCATTATATAAAATTGAACAGGAATTTTGTGTTAGGTATGTTTGCTACAGTAGTTATATTTATTGGATCCTTCTATGTCTTTAACAACAATATAGTTAGGTATTATGAATCTGTCGATATCATAATTGACGATGCTAATGAAGCCATTCAATCAAATGACCTAAATCGTTTAATTCAAGCAAAGGAAACACTTGAAGTTATAACTCCAAAGTTACCACCTATGATGGAATCAGACTACTTTATCGAGCAAATGGATGATATTATCAATCAAATGGATAACTAATAAAAGATGGCTTAGGCCATCTTTATTCATTATGATATATTGTGCGACCCTTTACATAAAAGGAACCTGTCATTTGATCACTAATTAGCTTTTGCAAGTTTTTCATTTCTAACATTGTTTTGGGAAATACACATTTAGCAATTGAAATCTCACCTTCTCCCTTTGTTAAAAGCACATCATTCAACTTTTCTGCTTCTTCAGATAATTGTTTTAATTCTGACAATTGTTTTTCATACTTTATAATTAAGAAGTTATAAGTATTCAAACCTCTATCATCTAGTTTTTCCATATTTTTTTCGAAAACATCTAAGTCCTTTTTCATCTTCTTAACAACAGTGACCATGTCACTATTCTTATTTTGATAAAACGCAACCATTTCAAGGATATTATTCCTTTCAAATCCTTCAACAAAAACACGCGTTGGTTTTTCAAATTTATTCCCAATAGATCCTGTTACAATTCTATGGGTAGCATAAGTTCTTCCGCCAATAATTCTACCAACATTAGGTGGCAAAAGAATTTTCTTAGCATTGAGTTCTGAATCGATGGCATACAATCCAACATGAATGGTATGTCCCGCTTCTATTATAGCTTCATTGCTATACTTCGTGATAACATTATAACCAGCTTTTATTCTGGCGGCACCTTTACCGTTAACACCACCTCTAATTGAAATACTGCCCTCTTTTGATTCAATCAATCCAACAGCACCAATACCCATTGCACCTAGAATGGCAATATCGTTTGTCGCAGTCACATTAAACTTGTCTTTTACAGTTCCTTTTATCGTCACAAACCCATCAAAATCAATATGACCTGTATTGTAATCAACATCTCCATGGATAATCAAATGATTATCTACACCTATTTGTCCAGCTCTTATATTGACAGCACCATCAATTTTTGCAAATATTTCTTCCGAATCATTTTCATATCTTATATGTCTGACTGTTTTTAAATCAAACATCAATTTATAATCACGTCCAACTTTTGCTGGAACGGTTTCATTTCTAATAGAAATACCATCTTGTCCTTTTGTTGCTGGTGTTTTTTTGCCCAACCACTCACCGGCACTGATGTTATCAATCAACTGCATATCATAGTGATTCACACTTCCATCGGAATTCAAAACGGGTTTGTTCTCACTTAACTCATAATATTCTATTGAAGCGTCATCTCCATCAATTGGCGGTATGCCTTCCGCTATCAATATTTTTGTTCGAAGAGGAATTTTACTAAACATCTCACCTTTTATCCCAAAAGTAATTCCTTCCTTATGAAGTATTTTCCAAATACACTCTTCTATCTCATCTTTCGATTTTTCATGATTTTTTAAATTAACAGTTAAATATGCATACATCTGGTCTGGGCTAATCTGCAGTTCAATCATTGGCTTCAAAGAACCAATCTCAACAGATTTTCCAGAAGGTAATTTCAAGGCTTCTTTGACAACAGAAAACTTGGTGAGTTTTATTCTTGGTATATTATCACAAACATTTATAAACTCTTTTATTGAGAACTCTTCTTTTATGACACGTAGAAAAATATGACTGGCTCTCTCTTCAATAACTATAAAATCATTATTAAACAGTATCAAGATTTATTCCCTCCATCTCAGCTATTTTTCTAACTACACTATCATCAACATGTGAACCAATAATTTCATCAGCGATATTTTTTAAGGAATCTACAGCATTGTCTACCGCACAACTCCGATCCGCTATGGAAAACATTTCAATGTCATTGGTATTATCTCCAAAAACAATCAACTGATCTACTGACATCGTCATCATTTCCTTTAACGCTTTAATACCATGAGCCTTTGTTGACTGATTGGAATGTATACTCAACCAGTACCAAGGTTTATAGTACATATCTTCCCATGCATCTACAATGATATTATCATAAGAAGAAAGTTTCTCTTTTAAATCTAGTATGTTGGTCTTCGTATCTATTACCGTAAAAGCCATTACCTCTGCATCCATAGGAATGACTTCAATAGGGCTTACTTTGACGTTTAGATCATGTTCTCTATCCTTAATATAATCGGTTGTGCCTATTGATACTTCTCCTGAATGATACAACTCATCAATCCCATTTGTATGAAGTGATGAAAGCACACCGAAAGGTATCAACATCTCAAATAGGGAATGAGCGATTTCTTTTTCAATTGAATTTATAATATAATGTTGTCCTGTTTTAAAGTCTGAAATGTAAGCACCATTAAACGCTACTACAGGCAATGTCAGTGGGATATCTTCTAACAGCCTTTGAATTGACTGTACACTTCTTGCACTTGCAACTGTAAACTGGACATCTAACGCCATTAGTTTTATTAAACTTTCTTTTGATTCATTGGATAGACAACCTTCTTCATCTAATAAGGTGCCATCTAAATCTGATATATATAAATTCATTTTCCCACCTCAATAGTTTACAGAAATTCCCTATCTACAATTATAAGTAATAATTTAACATATTGCAAACTCAAGATGTATCCTAAAATAACACACTAAAAAATTACTTTAGAAATGCCGTTTTTCCTGTTTTAACAACTCTCTTTCGGGCATATTAATAAAGAGGATGGTGAAACGATGAGAGATATTATTTTTTATAAAAAACTATTTGGTAATCAATTTAAATTTATGAAGATGGAAGAAAAAAATGATGTTGTAAGAATCATTGATGTACCTCATATCGAAGAGTTTGAACAAAGGATTTTACAACTTGGAGGTAACTTAACTGTACCTACTGTAGAATTAAAGGACAAACAAAAAATCGCTTATTTCAGCGATCCCGATGGTTGTATATTCGCATTGTTGGAACATGACAGATAGCTTACTATCTGTCATTTATTTCTTTTTCTAAAGAGGTAATCACTTCATCATTTGTTGATTGATTACCATATCTATACTGTTCATAAATACGAGTAATCTTAGATAGAATGTTATCATCCATTTTATTATCATATTTTGTCGGCGTTTCATCTACATTAAAGTGATACCCTTTACCAATCAACTTCTGAACATAACAATGGTACAAAGCTCTCTCTTTAGGTAAATGTTCTTCCGTTTTTTTTCTGAAACGGTTTCGAAGATTTTTAAAATAAGTTGCGATATTTTCCTTAGTTAGTAACGATTCTCTTACTTCTAGTAACTCTTCTTCCTCTTCATCGATGGATTTACCATATGTTCTTTTAAAGAAGTAATATAAAATCCATAGTATCCCACCAAAGATTAATAACTCAATTATAGGTTTCAGAACATCTTTTGATCTAAAATTAAAGTTCAGAGACCATTTGTCCTCAGGTTCATCCCCTTCTAATTTCTTTTTTGTCTTAGAAGGTTCTCTGAATTCTGTCACAACATCTTCTTCAAGTGGTGTATCTTCAGCTACAACCACCTCAGTCTCTACAAATTCAACACCAACCTCTTCCATTTGCGGTTCATATTCAGTGTAGTCACTTGACATCACAAAAATAAAAACAGCCAGTATAATCAAATTTGGAATATAACTATAGATGATACGATTGGTTCTTCTATTTATTGTATTAACGGTTTTATTTTGTTCAGAATGATATCCCTGATCCAAATTCATCTTTACTGCCAACATAAATGTTACAGCATAGAATAATAATAAATATGGATATATCGATCCAAGCATAACATTCAAATTAATACCTGAAAAATAAACAGCTAACAGAATCAAAGAAATCACAATAATCGGCATAAATATATACATCATGGTGCGTTTTGCCATCACTCGGATCCTCAGATTTCTAGCACTGGCAATCCAAATAACTGAATGGTAAATAATTAGAGCTCCTTTATCAATAACAGTATACTGTTTGTATAATATCACCGTGATTAAGAAGGAACACCCAATTCCTATAAAAGGTAGGACCTTTGTATATTTATCACTTTTTAATAAATCATTTAAAAAAAATGCTCCTGCACTGAATGCTATTGTTGAAACAAAAGCAATTTGCATACTAATATGCATCGTGCCCACTTGCATAAACATGAAAAACACCATAAATATCTTTAAATCATCGTAAATAATTCTAATAAATTTATCAAAATATTTTCTTATCATGCTATTACATCGCTTTCTGTTATGTAGTTAATATCTTCTTGAGTAATATTGTGAATGGTGACATGTTTGTTCAGCCCTTCGATGACAGTGTCCTCAAATGTTAAAATGATAATTTTATAACCTTTTTTTATATAACCATTGATTTGCTGAACCGTCAATTCATCAAAGATAGTCCCAATAATTACCACTGTTTGGGTATTGTTAATTTGTTTGGTCGTCTGCTTTAACAAATAAGATAAGTCTTTGGTATTATAATATGTAGCTTTTGCCAAAGCATCTAATAAAACAATACGTTGATTCTTATGTCTTCTTGGTAAAATGGGGTCTAATACCGCACCATTTGATAGTGTAGCTGTCATACTTAAACCAACCGAAACATTATTTATGGCCGCTTCTTCCACAATACTCGCCGCAACAACAATCATTCGTTCCGCCAATTCATTGTCTCGTTCAAACCATTCGACTTCATTTGTCTGTAATGACAATAAAATCATAATAGAAGGATCTGCATGAAAATCATATTGTCTGACTTGAAGATCGTTTGTTTTAGCTGTTGCTTTCCAATCAATCATATTGAAAGGTTCTTGTCCTGAGTATCGTCTAACGCCCACCACATCAATCGGATCTGGAATAATCCACCTCTTGACACTTACCTCACCTTGTGGATTATCATCTATTTTTAATAATTTAGATAACGGATATACTTTGGGATAGACCACCAATCTATGAGGTGCTTCAATTTTTTCACTTCGTTTATGCGCACCAAAAAAATCACCAATCTCAAGAACTACATCTTTAAAGAAATAATCCCCTCTTTGAGTTGGTTCTACATTATACCGTCGTGTAATTTTTTGAAAAGAAAACAATGATGTAACTGTTATTAAATCATTGTTCAATTTTGTTTTTGTGATATCTAATTGAGGTCCGTGTACCAACATATGATGAGGAATATCTTCAGTATACCTAATCCACGGAATTGGTAAGATTTTATAATTATATGATTCAACCTTAACTGCTATTTGATCACCAACATAAGCTGTATCTTCTGAAATGGTTCTAACAAATCTTAGACCCTTCAGAACAAATCTCATCCATAGAAATAAGGACATTTCCTCAACCAGTATAATTAATATTAGGAGCGTAACTAATTCCATTTTATCTCCTTAATTTTTAAAATTTTCTACAGGTGTTTTTTCAGATTCCAAAATTTCATTTATCACATCATCAGCAGTAACACCTGTCATCTGTGCACGTCCATCTAAAATCATACGATGTCTAAATATTGGTTTAATCAACGCTTGAACATCATCAGGTGTAACATACGATCGACCTTCTAATGCCGCATAAACTTGAGACCCTTGATATAGTGACATACTTCCTCTAGGTGATATGCCAAGTTCGATAGAGTCATGCGCTCTTGTTCGATGTGTCAATCTAACAATATAATCAATCATCACATCTGATACTTCTATCGATTCAAATACTGACATTAATGATTCAATTTCAGAACTTTTAATAACAGATTCTAAAGTTTCTAGAGGATTCTTTGTCTTGAAACGTTTCAAAATACTTTCCTCTTCATTAAAATTAGGATATCCTAATGACAATTTCATAAAGAATCTATCCAATTGAGCTTCAGGCAGTGGGAAAGTACCACTTTGTTCTACTGGATTTTGCGTTGCGATAACAAAGAAAGGCGTTTTCATTTGATGACTCTCTCCATCTATTGTTACTTGTTTTTCAGACATAACTTCCAATAAACTCGCTTGAGTTCTCGGTGTTGCTCTATTAATTTCATCTGCAAGTAATATTTGTGTCATCAAAGGTCCTCTTTTAAACTCGAAATTACCTGACTTTTGATTGAAATAATTAATCCCTGTTATATCCGATGGTAATAAATCTGGTGTAAATTGAATTCTATTAAAATCAGCATCAATTGATTTAGATAATGCTTTTGCCATAACTGTTTTTCCTAGTCCTGGTACATCTTCTAATAGAACATGTCCCGAGCAAAACATCGATACCAATAACATATCGATAGCGTCATCCTTACCAACAATAACCTTTTGTATATTAGCTTTAATTTCATTTCTTACTTCTTGTATTCTGATTAACATATAGCCTCCTATTTTTTCCTATTACTATTATATCATTTTCAGATAATTCGAAATAATAATTTTTCGTAATAGAAAAGACGTGATTACTCACGTCTAATAGATACTTAAATCATATTTATCTGATAATGCTTCTAATACTCTAACGCCTGCAATCGAATTACCTTTAACATCAAGCGCGGGTCCATATACCCCAATACCATAACGTTTTGGTACAACACTCAAAATACCACCACCAACACCACTTTTCGATGGGATACCTACTTTAACTGCAAATTCTCCTGATTCATCATACATACCACAAGTTGCCATCAATGAATTAACAATCTGTGTTGCTCTTTTAGGTATAATCTGTTCTTTTCGAATCGGATCATATCCACCATGTGCTAATACCAGTGAAATTCTTGCTAAGTCTTTACAGGTGGCTTTAATAGCACACTGCATAAAATACAAATCCAATATTTCTTCAACATTTCCTTCTATATTGCCAATCGATTTCAAAAAATATAACATCGATCTATTTCTATCACCAGTTACTTTTTCAGATAAGAAAACACTGTTATCCACATTGATATTATCATTATCAGCAAGTAATCTTATAAATGATAAGATTTTTTCTATCTTTTCAATATTATCTTCACCTTTAACAAGAGAGACGATTGATATAGCACCCGCATTAATAAATGGATTTAAAGGTTTATGCTTATCAAAAGTTTCCAATCTAATTATTGAATTAAACGGATCACCTGTGGGTTCCATACCTACTTTAGAGAAAACGATTTCCTCTCCCTGATCAATAAGCGCTAATAGAAACACCAAAGGTTTAGAAACACTTTGAATCGTAAATTTCTTGTCGCTATTACCAGCCTCACAGAAATTACCTTCATGATCATATATCGCTATACCTAAATCTTCACTATTGGCTTTGCCTAACGCAGGAATATAATTGGCTACATTGCCATTAACAGTTAAAATTTTACTCTTTTTAACCAGATCATCTAAAAATACTTTCATAACATCACTCCTTAAATTGTAATACTACGCACCTTAGTGTAAAAAAAAGAAACCCATCTGTCAACAGGTTTCATAAGTTTCTAAATATTCTTTTTCTTCCAGTAAATAAAGAATTCTATTTTTTCCTGTATGTTTGGCACTATACATCAAATGATCAGCATCAAATATCAGTTGTTCCACATCTTTTTCAAACTCAGCAATCCCACCACTAAATGTAATTTTCACATCATAGTTGAAGACCATTTCCGATATGTTTTTTTGTATCCGTTCGCCAATAATAGCACCTTGTTCAGCAGTCGTTTCAGGGAGTATAATTACAAATTCTTCACCGCCATAACGTCCAACTATGTCTTGTTCTCGAATACTCTTTAATAACACTTTAGATATACGAGCCAGTACTTCATCACCAAACTGATGGCCATATGTGTCATTTAAGGCTTTAAAGTCATCTATATCAAGCATCATTAATGACAACGGTCTCAAATAACGTTGAGCTTGTTTGGCAAACTGCTCTAATAATTCTTGTATATGTCTATGATTGTAAAGTGTTGTTAATCCATCTTTAATCGCCAAATCCTGCAACACTTTTGTCTTCATTTCATTTTCTTTTTTTAATATAAGATTCTTACCATAATTATAGAGTTTGGCCATAAATACAGGTTCATTCACCGGTTTAATCAGGTAATCATTTGCGCCTATCGCCAAAACTTTGGCAATTGTGGATTGTTTTTCAATCGATGAAATCCCAATAATAACTGCATTTTCATATTGTTTTCTTAATTCATACATAACAATCTCACCATCAATATCTGGTAAGATTAAATCTATTAAATAGATATCATAAATTGTTTCCGAGTTTAATAGTTCGTAAGGATGTGCAAATAAATCAATATCTACTATACCATTTCTATCTAAAATATCTTTCAAAATTCTAAGTTGTAATTTATCATCATCCAAAACAGCAATGGACATACCTTTAAAACTTTTTCTATAGGTTTCTTCTTTGTCGATTCTTTGAATCATTTTAACAAAATAAGGTACCTGACCACGTTCATAAAAATTTGTAATGCCAATATTAAAATATTCATAACGTTCATCGATGGTTTCATGATCCACAATAAGTACCATTGGTACTTTAGTGATACCTTTATAGTATATTTCTTTAATAATTTTTTTTATTTCATCAGATCCAATTTTTGAATCAAATATAATAAGTTGAATAATATTAGATTCTAAGATGTGATAAAAGTCATTTGATGTTGAAGTTGAATGTACGTTAAATAAGCCAGAACAATCTAGTGCTTCTCGCTCTAACTGATAATTTACTTCATCACCATGTATTAATATATTTTTTATATTTGAGATATTATACGCGTCCATTTTCAACCCCTCAAGGTTATTATATAATAAAATCAGAAAAATGCACTATCATTCTCAACTTTTTGAGAATTTTATATTCATTTAATACCTTTTCTAAAAAAAAAGCTAGTACTTAAAGCAAGTCTATGATAAAATTTTGGTATTGTAAGATTAGGAGTGATATATAATGAAAAAAGTATTGTTAACAGAAGAAGCTTTAGCTAAGTTAAATCGTGAGTTAGAAGAGCTAATTGTAAAGCGTACAAAAATTTCTGAAGAAATCAAAAAAGCACGTAGCTTTGGAGATTTATCAGAAAACGCTGAGTACCATGCTGCAAGAGAGGCACAATCTCTTAATGAAACAGAAATTTTAAAGGTAAAAGGATTACTTGATAATTACGAAATTGTTAATACTGATGGTATTGATGCTGGAACTGCTACTCTTAATTCAGAACTGGAATTTAAGTTTGTTGGTGACGATTCAATCGAAAAGGTTAAAATCGTAACTCGAGTTGATGCAGATCCTATTAACAATCTTATTTCTAACGAATCACCAATTGGTGCTGCATTGTTAGGTCACGTAAAAGGTGATGTTGTGGATTGTCAAACACCAAGCGGAATTTCACAAATCGAAATTTTAAATGTAACACATGATTAAAAAAAGAACTGTATCGAAAGTGATCTCACATTCGATACAGTTTTTTAATATTAATAACCATTTTTCTTATACGCTTTAACCAAATCATATAAAGCATCACTTGATAACCATTCAGACATCACTGCTACGTGATTGACTGGTAGTTTTTCTGAGTTCTCAATCGAAACCCCTCCAAGAGCAATCACATTAGAATTCTTAATATGATCAATTCCTTTTGCCTTTACTCCTTCTTTACAGGTTGTTTCAAATACTGGACTATAAAAAAACAATTGTTCATTAAGTGCATTAACTTCTATTTCATTATGAGTAGAAACAGTAAAACTAACCTGTGTTCTCTCATGAAACCGATTGTGTTTTTTCAGACCTAATTCATCAGCGATAACATCTCTATGACATATGACCAGTTCGGTTTTAGTCTGAGATAACATCTGAAGCATGGAAACCGCCAGATTCTTATAGTCATCATCTTCTAAGTCATTTTCTCTTAGTAGTATATAATCCACACCCGCCAGAGCTGCTTCGCGCGTTTTTAATAATAGTTTTAGCTCACCACATGCTTTCCTATTGGTAATAAAGAACAACATTAGTCTTCTCTTAAAATATTGATTTCTTTACCTTCCATGATTCTGTTCATATTTCTCATAGAACACATCTTACCACACATTGTGCACGAATCATCATGAGCTGGTTTGGATTCATGTCTGTAACGACTAGCTTTTTCAGGATCAATAGCCAATTCAAACATTCTCTCCCAATTGAGTTCTTGTCTTGCTTTACTCATTTTATTATCCCAGTCTCTTGCATTTGGAACTCCTTTTGCTATATCAGCAGCATGAGCAGCGATTCGAGTTGCAATAATTCCCTCTTTCATATCCTCCATCGTTGGTAGTCTTAAATGCTCAGCAGGTGTTACATAACATAAGAAGTCTGCACCCGAACTAGCAGCAATCGCACCTCCAATAGCACTTGTGATATGATCATATCCTGGAGCAATATCCGTTACAATTGGACCCAAGACATAAAACGGTGCACCATGGCATAATTTTTTCTCAAGTAACATATTTGCTTTAATTTCATTCAATGCCATATGACCAGGTCCTTCAATGATGACTTGAACATTTTTCTCCCAAGCGCGTAGTGTTAATTCTCCCAAAGTCATCAACTCTTTTATTTGAGAAGCATCGGTAGAATCATTTATACTACCCGGTCTCATAGCATCCCCTAAACTCAATGTAATATCATACTTTGCACAAATATCAAGTAACTCATCATAATACTCATAGAATGGATTTTCAGCCTTATTTAACATCATCCAAGCATACATTAACGAGCCACCTCTTGATACGATATGAGTTAATCTTGGATTTCTTTTAAAGACTTCAGCAGTCTCTAAATTCATACCTACATGAACCGTAACAAAATCTACACCATCTTGACCATGTTTTTCAACAACATCTAAAAATTCTTTGGGTTGAATATCTTGTAATTCCTTATCATAGAATCCTAATGCATCATATACAGGTACTGTACCAATCATTGCAGAAGATGTTTTTACCAAAGCTTGTCTGAATTCTTCTGTTTTACCAAAAGAGCTTAGATCCATGATAGCTTCTGCTTTCATTTCCACAGCCATTCTAACTTTATCCATTTCAGGTTCAATATCCGGACAATCTTTAGAGATACCCAAGTTAACATTAATTTTTGTTCTTAATCCTTCTCCCACACCTTCTGGATTTAAGTTATGATGATATTTATTAGCAGGTATAACGATCACACCTCTTGCCATCTTATCCATTAAAGCTTCAACCGTCATATGTTCTTTTTTTGCTACTATTTCCATTTCCTTTGTAACAATGCCTTTTTTAGCAGCATCCATTTGTGTTGTATAATTCATGGTTTAACTCCCCTTTTATCTGTTTGATTATTGTCTTGATATCCTCAGCACCACAAATTTCAGATATCATTGCAATCTGATTTATATATGGTTTAATAGATTCCAATCTATTTCTTTTAATACCACCTATAGCAACATAAGGTATATTTATTTCCTCTGATACTTCTTTTAAAAATTCAATGCCTTTTGATGAAACAACATCTTTTTTTGTTTGTGTTGGAAAGATAGGACCAACACCTATATAATCTGCCGACTCTAAAACTGCCAATCTCGCCTCTGCTATGGTATGAGTAGATACACCAATACACATATCTCCTACAATTTTTCTAGCATCTTCTATGGATATATCATCTTGACCAAGATGAATACCATCCGCTTGAATAACCTGTGCTATATCAATATCATCATTGATAATAAAAAAGCCATTATATTGATTAACAAGAGTCTGGATCGCTTTACATTCCTCTAATTTTTCTCTTTTAGGTTTATCTTTTTCTCTATATTGAATAATTCTAACCCCTGATTGTAACGCCAGATCAGCCACTTCCAAGTTGCTACGACCATTCGAGAAATCTTCTCCTAATATTAAATAAATGTGTTCATCAGCTGGATACATCTTTTTATTTATCTTCTTTTCTATATCATAACTTTGATACCTTAACTTTTCATAAGACTTAGAAATATCATAAAACCCCATTATCTTAAGATGTTCTTCTATAACACGAAGACCTTCTTGGGCTCTTTTTATATTTGCCGTTAAAAGCTCAGACTCAGAAGTTTTAATATCTATACGACTGTTATGAGAAATATCTTTTCCAACATCTCCTTCACTATCCCTCATATGAATTAATAACTTATCTTGAAATAGCTTTCTAACTTGATGACGCATCTCTCTAATTTCTCTTGCAACTTTTTTGTTGTTTTTCTTAAATCTCATATAGTCTTCAACAACTCTTAATCCTTCAGACACTCGGTTGATATTAGCATCGATTACTCTATACATAAATCCACCCAATCTTTTAACACTGGTTGATACCCATGTTTCTTTAGACTTTTAACCATCTCCTCAACACTCCGATTATCAGCAATGTCAAATTGAGCATCTCCCTCTGAATCACTCCCATGTCCGCCTACTGAAGTCATTACGCCAGCGGACATTTTTGAAATCCCCAAAGGCAGCATACTATCTCTAAAATCAGCCGATTCTCTTGTTGAAAGTGTGATACCCATTGAAGGTAAAAACAATTTTAAAGCCAAAATAATCTGTACCAAAACTCTATCCTCAATCTCTATACTTTCAAAAGACTGTCCAATAAATGGTCTGATACGAGGCACAGAGATACTAAAGTTTATCCCTGGGTATTCATCTTGTAATGCTTTTACATGACATCCTAAGGCAAACACTTCCGATTGCCAATGGTGAATCCCTAATAACGCACCCATGTTGATATGAAAAATACCCGCTTTTGCAGCTCGTTCGGCTGCATTTAGCCTATAATCATAATCACTTTTAGGCCCATATGGATGTACTTCTTGATAACGGGTTCTATCGTACACTTCTTGATAAATGGTTAAACTATCAACCCCAGCATCAACCATTTTCAGATAGTCTTCAGTTGATAATGGATAAATTTCTATGGCGATGCTATCAAAGTATTTTTTTAAGATTGTGATTGCATCCAAGATATAAGATACAGGCGTATCCTTTTCACTCTCACCAGTTAAAATCAAAATATGACGTAGACCTGACTGAGATATTGCTAGTGCTTCATTTTCAACATCTTTTAAACTCAATTGATGTCTCTTAATTTTATTCTTAGCATTATAACCACAGTAAACACATTGATTCACACAATAATTAGCCAGATAAAGTGGTGTATATAATGTGATCGCTTTGCCAAAATGTTTCAAATGTTCTTCTGAGACTCTTGAAGCCATCAACTCTAAAGATCCATTTGAAATTGGTTCTAACAATTTAGAAAACATCTCTTCGGTTATGATTCTACTTTTTAAAATATCCATTTTACTTCCTCAAGAAGCCAGTGAGAGGCGATGAAGCTTGTGCCAACTGACTCATTTTTCCTAGTTTTGATTGATGAGCAATACGACCTGCTTGAGTGGCATAATTAAATGCTTTTGCCATTAAAATTGGATTTCCTGCTGTTGCAATAGCAGTATTGACTAAAACTGCATCAGCCCCCATTTCCATGGCTTCACTCGCATCAGAGGGTTTTCCAATACCTGCATCAACAATAACCGGTATCTTAATTTCATCTATAAGAATTTGAGTTAATTCTTTGGTTCTTATCCCTCTATTGGTACCTATTGGTGCACCTAAAGGCATGACTGCTGCTGCTCCAACATCAACAAGTTGTCTCGCAACATACAAATCTGGATTCATATATGGGAAAACATGAAAGCCTTCTTTAGCAAGAATTTCTGTTGCTTTTAGGGTTTCATAGTTATCAGGCAATAGATATTTTTGATCTGAAATCACTTCAATTTTTACCCAATCACCACATCCCATTTGTCTTGCAAGTCTTGCAATTCTCACTGCTTCTTCTGCTGTTCTAGCACCTGAAGTATTAGGTAACAAGATACAGTCGTTCGGTATGTAATCCAAAATATTTTCATCTTTAGAACCAATATCTACACGTCTTAAAGCCATCGTAATAACTTTGGTACCTGCTGATTCAATAACATCAGGTATGATTTGTTTATTGGGAAACTTTCCTGTTCCAATAAACAAACGTGAGTTCAATGATTTCCCACCGATTTTAAAAGTATCCATTAGCCACCTCCTACAAAACTGACAATTTCTATTTTATCGTCCTTCTTTAACATCTGCTCATCATATAGTTTCTGTTCAATAATTCTATTATTAATTTCTACTACAATCATTTTTTCCTTGATCTCAAGTTCATTCAGTAAATGAGTGATAGACATCTCATCATACATGTGTTCTTTTCCGTTTATTATCATTTCTTCCTCCTTTTTACATTGGTAGTGTAAAAAAATCAGCGATTGATATGATGGGAATTAAAAAAACTCACCAAAATAGGTGAGTTCAGACATCAAATCAAACTTCCCTACGTTAGTATTAACTAAATCAGGTTATAAGGGTCAGGTGTATCCTTCTCAGCCAACAGGCCCCCCTAGTTCATATTATTCATTTACACTGTCATTATAGTAGACCTAAGTCTATTTGTAAAGGTTATTCTGTAATTCTATCGCCAACTTTCAATGTTGGTGAAGGATTATCAATAATGACACCATTATATGAGCCTGGTAATGTTTTACCACTTAAACCAATATAATCATCACCAACATAAGCAACAGTTCCATAACTTCTACCAACGGTTTTAGTCTCTCCTAAAACACCTTTCCTCGTTACAACCTGGTAAAACTCAACCCTCGAACTATTCTTTATCTGACCTTTACTTATGATCGCAGTTCTTGGGATATTAACTTGAGAACCTGGTTTTTCAACAGAACGTCCTGACATAGACATACCTAAATATATACCATCTTCCTCATCTTCAATCACTGCATCAATAAAGCATTTACCATCAATGGGTTCATATACTTTACTAATTCTTGCATTAATAGATGGCTTTGATTTATCCAGATCTAAATATATCAAAGTGTTTTTTTGAATCAAGTATGCAAAGGATGCATCAAAAGATCCGTGGAAAACATATGGCATTTCACCACTAGTATTGTTGATAGTTAGAATATTTGTATCCAACGAGTAATAACCTTTTGATTTTAAGTCCGTTACAATACCATCAGATGTAGCATAATATACACCTTCATCATCTATAAAATCATAGAATATAAATTTTGCATCTTGATTCATCAACTCACGTTCAAGAGTCTCTATCTGTAGCAATAACGAGTTTACAGCTTGCTCATTATTATTAGTCGTATTATTATAAGACTGAATTATTTGAGAAAGTTGAATTTCTTTAGATTGCACTTGATTTTCAAGTGTCTCTACTTGATTTTGATAACTTGAATCATCTGATAGTAGTGTTTTATAGTCATTTAGCTGTTTTTGTAGGATTACTATTTCATTTCGTAGCAAGGTGATTTTCCTAGCATCAAATGTCGTTCCAGTCAACTTCTTATACTCCGATTGTAACGCACTTAAGTCAAGTTGCGTTTCAGCCTTTTCATCTTCAAGTGTCATCATTTCATTCAGGTTATCTATTCTAAATAACAGTTGTCCAAGCTCTACTCGCTCACCATCCTCGACATAAACTTCTGAAATACTTAACGGATGAGAGAATCTAATATTATCGATCTCCCTGGTTTTGATAACACCTTCTAGTTCGACTGTCGTTTTAATCTCATCTTCACTTTCAGCATAATAGACCGAAACTTTTGGTATTAAAGCTTCCATAATTCTATCTGAATTATATCCTGCTATAAACACAAGGGCTATGAAAGTAAAGAATACATATTTTATTATTTTGAGTACATTAGATTTCATTCTTTACCGCCTTTAATGATAATGAATAGGTATGTGTTAACCTGATAACCAT
>Ga0209272_10001035_pt1 | contig 18806 bp, 16 predicted proteins | sample tdDd002_FD_187125 | JGI IMG/M metagenome (GOLD analysis project Ga0209272, IMG submission 187125) | Marine sediment microbial communities from the Atlantic coast under amendment with organic carbon and nitrate - tdDd00.2 (SPAdes)... | ecosystem: Environmental > Aquatic > Marine > Coastal >... | reverse complement strand
TGATACTGTTTTATATTACTCTGAAGACGGCAATACTGGATTTGAAATCAACGGAAAAGGTCTATGGGGGCCGATCAGTGGTTTTATGACATTGGAGCCTGATCTGGTTACTATTAAAGCTATTCAGATTATCTATAATGAAGAAACACCAGGCCTCGGCGGTGTGATTGCAGAACAGTGGTACTTAGACAAGTTTAAAGGAAAAAGGTTTGATCCCACTATTTTAATTAAGAAGGGTGCAGACACGTCCTCAGATACTGAAATTGATAGTATTAGTGGTGCAACTATGACCAGTGATGCATTCCAGGTGATGCTGAATGAAAACTATCAAATGCAAAAGGAGGTTCTCACTCAATGAAAAAATTAATTCGTATGCGTTACACAAAGTGGTATCAGTTGTTCAGCAAAGGGATCTTCAAGGATCATCCGATTTATGTTATGGCTCTAGGCATCTGTTCTGCACTAGCCGTAACCAATCGTATTGAAAATGCCATAGGTATGGGCGTTGGAGTAACTCTGGTTCTTATGGCATCATCCGCTTCGACATCAATGATCAGGAAGTATATACCTGGTCGTGTTCGAATGGTGACATACATGGTTTTGATATCCACATTCGTAATAGCCTTTCAGCTTTTTCTACAGGCCTTTTTCTTTGACCTGAGTCAACAGCTGGGAGCATATACTGGACTTATCATAACAAACTGTATTGTAATGGGTCGTGCAGAAGCATTTGCAGTGAAAAATCCAGTACATTTCTCAGTGATGGATGCCTTAGCAAATGGTCTGGGATACACGATTACTCTATTGGTGTTGTCCTTCGTTCGTGAAATTCTTGCTTTTGGTACTTTGCTAGGAGTTAGTGTTGTCGGTGAAGGCTGGGTGAACTGGACAGTAATGGCCATGGCACCAGGTGCATTTTTCGTCATGGCACTATATATCTGGTTAATGAGAACCATAGCAAAACTGGATCAGGAGGCTGCATAGTATGGAAAGAATCATATCGGTATTCTTAGCGTCAGTACTGACGCATAACATTGCGCTAACATATATTTTGGGTTTGTGCCCGCTTATCGCTATATCTAAAAAACTGAAGACGGCTAAAGGGATGGGAATATCGGTTATCGCAGTAATCACAATAACTGGTGCCATCAACTGGCCTATATATAAGTTTCTAAAAAACAGTGGTGCAGAAACAATTAGTCTTTTAGTATTTATTATTACGATCGCTGCAACAGTACAACTGCTTGAGATGTTCCTCGATAAGTTTGTTCCAAGTCTTTATAATGCATTTGGAATTTTCTTGCCGCTGATTACAGTTAACTGTGCGGTTTTAGCGGTGTCTCTCTTCTTTGTCAGCCGTACGTTTGGTTTTCTGGAGACCGTAGCATTTTCGTTTGGCTCAGGTGTTGGATGGGCTTTAGCTATTGTTCTTATCGCAGCTATTCGTGAAAAACTGGAATTGGTAGGAAAGGTCCCTAGCGGTCTTGAAGGCGCTGGGATTGTAATGGTTATAGCGGGAGTAATCTCCCTTGCATTTACAGGATTTGGCGGGATAGTTAACTTCTAAGGAGGCAGGAAAATGACAATAGCAATAATATTAGTTGCAGTCTTGACGATTGTAGCGATTTTATTAGCGCTCGCAGGATATCTCCTTGGCGGTAACAGCGAGAAAAAACTTATTATTAACGACAGTAAGATCGTTCCTGTTAAAGGGGATGAAACACTTCTTAATGTATTATCAGATGAAAAAATATTTATTCCTTCTGCTTGTGGCGGTAAAGCAACCTGCGGTCACTGCAAGGTAGTTGTAGAAGAAGGTGGCGGATCGCTTTTAGCCACAGAAGAATCGTTTATGAGTAATGAGGAAAAAAAGAACAATGTTCGACTTGCATGTCAGTGTAAGGTTAAAGAGGACATTAAAATCTCAGTAGCAGAAGAATTACTCAGTGTACAGGAATTCAAAACTGAGGTAACAGAAATCACACCACTTACGCATGATATTAAGCAGATCAAGTTTGATCTCCTTGATCCTCAAAATATTGATTTTAAGCCGGGACAATATGCACAGATCGAAGTACCGGGGTTAGAAATTCAAAGAGCTTACTCAATTGCATCGAATCCAAAGGACACTGACTTCCTAGAATTGATTATCCGTCAAGTTCCAGGTGGACAAGCGACAACATTTGTTCATAAGGCCCTTGAAGTCGGGGATAATATTCGAGTACTTGGTCCATTTGGACATTTCTACTTGGATGAAGAATCAGACCGAGATATTGTCTGTATCGCAGGTGGATCGGGTAAGGCACCAATCAGGTCAATACTCCATCACCTCAGGGATCAAGGCATGAAGAGAAATGTAAAGTACTTCTTCGGTGCTAGAAGTAAAAAAGATCTATACTATACTGAAGAATTCCAAAGTCTTTCAAAGGAGTTTCCAAATTTCAAGTACTACCCAGCACTGTCTGAGCCTTTGGTTGAAGACAATTGGAAAGGTGATGTTGGACTTATCACTCACGTGGTGGATAAGTACTGTAAGAAACTTGAAGAAGGTGAAGCCTACCTTTGTGGTTCTCCTGGAATGATTGATGCTTGTTTCGCTGTACTTGAGAAAAACGGCATGCCTTCTGAGCGCATTTACTGTGATAAATTCTAGTAAAAAAACACTCACCCTACCGAAGCATGAAGTTTACTAATCTGTGATGAGGTGTAGTGCGGTTTTAACGAATACGCCTACACCTCATCAATAAATATGATTTTAAAGGATGAATTCTTGTGATTATGAAGCAAATATTAATACCGATTGAAAAGGATTTAAAAGTATTTGAAGTTCTAATAGATGGTTTTCTTGAAACCATCAAGCAGGATAAAGTTCGGTCTAATTTTCAGGCCTTTTTTAAAGCAAGAGGTAAATGTTTAAGACCGTCTTTACTGATGTTGGCTACGGGTGCAACTGTAGGTGACCGTAGTTGTTTTGATGAGAAATTATACAAATTGGGTCTCATTATAGAGCTTTTGCACAGTGCGAGCCTTGTCCATGATGACATTGTCGATAACGATACAATGCGACGTGGAGAGAAGACAATCAATCAGATTTTTGGAAATAAAATTGCAGTATTAGCAGGAGATACGTTGTTTTCGTACGCCTTTAGAGAAGTAACCTTGAATTACGATGGGAATTATAGTGTCCCTATCACCCAATTGTCACTGGACATGTGCATGGCTGAGCTGGAACAGGCTAATGAGGTTGACTCATTAACAAGCTATATGAGAGTCATTCAAGGGAAAACAGCTGAATTTATGGCTGTATCGTGTGAGCTTGGCGCTAGATACGGTGGCGGCAGTGAAGACGAAATCAAGAGAATGCGAGACATTGGGTTGAACATTGGAATGACCTATCAAATGGTGGATGATCTTATTGATGGAGATCCCAATGCTTTAAAATTCATAACAGATGAAGATATACAAATGAGTTATCAAAAGACGATGACATTAATGGAAGAGCTGAAGCCTTCTGAATATAGATCAAGTATGATGATGCTCTTAAAGTTCATCGTCAATATGAAAGGTTAAATTAAATGAAGAAAATTACAACAATATCAGTATGTATAATCTTAGCGCTTGTAATGCTTTCAGGGTGCGCTAGAGAAACTGGGTCAATCCAGCTTGGAACTATGCCGACTTACTCAGCTTCAATATATGCTGTAGGGATTGAACAAGGCTTCTTTGAAGAAGCAGGCGTGAATGTAGATTTAAAGGTTTTTAGATCTGCGAGGGATCGAGACAGCGCTGCCACAGCAGGTGAGCTGGATGGTTTTATGACTGACATTATGGGTGCGATTAACTTAAATACAAAAGGTTTTCCAGTTGTTATGACCTCTAGAGAGTATGATGACTTTGGAGTGATGGCTGGTCCAGAAATTGAGATTGGTAATATGGATGCACCTAAGATCGGTCTGGCTGAGAACACTGTAACTGAGTTCATTGTAGATACTTATCTACAAGAGACAAATGAGAAAGTGAACATCGCAGCTGTTCCAGATCGTATGGGAGCGCTTCTGACAGGAAATCTAGATTATGGAGTATATCCACAGCCCTTTATGGGGATCATCATGGGCAAACAAGGTCAGGTCGTATTTAACACTGCGTCTGTAGATTTTCACCCGGTTGTTTTAGTTTTTGGTGAAGATTATATTAGCGAAAGCGAAGACTCAGTTAAAGCCTTCTACGAAGGTTATGCGAAGACCGTAAATTATATGAAAACTGCAGATTACGATGAATACAAGTCAGCCCTCGTTACTCATGGTCTAGCGACACAAGAAACAGTTGATTTTTATAGTTTGCCGGTGGAAAAGTATGGGCTAAACGAAGTTGATGAAAAGGATGTTGAAGTGGTAGCGGCATGGATGACTGAGAAGGGGCTATTAGGTCAAACGCTGAACTTCAATGACATTAGCAGTACGGAGTATCTTAAGTAAACTGAGAAAGTAAGCTAAGAAAGTAAGCTAGGAAAACAATGATAAAAATTGATAACTTAAAGATCACATACGGTGAAACGACTGCAGTGAATCAAATCAATGCTGTGATCCAGAGACAGGAAAAGATATCTATAGTAGGACGATCTGGTAGCGGAAAGACATCTGTCCTACATGCGTTAGCTGGGCTGATCACACCTTCGAGTGGGAAGATTTCTATTCGAAACAATACTCGAAACTCTACTCAAAACAGTGACGTGAATGGAATTCGAGAGGATACAGCTATAATTCTTCAGAAGGGCGGACTGTTTCCGTGGAAGAATGTAGAGGCCAATGTGATGTTAGGGATGATCAATGAAGAAATCAGCAAGGAAGACAAAGCGAAAAATGTAGATGGCGTACTAAGGGAGCTCGACATTGCAGATCAAAGCGAGAAATACCTTCATGAACTCAGCGGAGGGCAGCGACAGAGAGTGGCTATAGCCCGTGCTTTAGTACAGTCTCCTGACCTGCTGCTTATGGACGAACCTACTGCTTCTCTTGATATGATTACTAAGGAGAAGTTTCAGGATAGTCTGGTTGGCCTCTATAATCGACATGATATTACAGCGGTCATAGTAACCCATGATATTGAGGAAGCTGTCTACCTCGGACAGAAAATTCTTGTGATGTCTGAAGGGCGCATAACTGCTGAGATTGTTAATCCTTACTATGGTAACCCTAATATCAGAGAGAGTATTGAGTTCTATGAGCTTTGTCTCAAGATAAGGCAGGTCATGAAAGCATGAAAAAAATGAATCCATGGATCGGTATACTCTTGGTATTTCTGTTATGGGAATTATTACACTGCTTTGTAAATCCACTATTAGTCCCTGATCCTGTAAACACAGTTATAACACTGGGACGCTTGCTGCTGTTTGATGATTTACTGGTACATGCCTTATTCAGCCTCTATAGACTAAGTCTAGCGATAGTGATGGCAATGGTCTTAGGTATAATCACCGGCATTATTATGGGGATGAATCATGTGCTGGAGAAACTATTGGTTCCCTTTATGTATGTCATATTCCCTGTTCCAAAGGCTGCACTATTGCCCATCATTTTTGTACTTTTCGGATTAGGAGATCTTTCAAAAATGATACTCATTTGGATGATTCTCTATTTTCAAATCGGGCTTGCAGTCTATGATGCTGTAATATCAATTGATGAAGACATGTATATTTCTGCTAAAACACTATCTTTGACTAGAGTTCAGCTGTACAGGCATGTGGTGTTTCCAGCCATTTTGCCCAGTATTCTTTCTACACTAAGAACAAGCGTAGGTATAGGCATAGCAATTTTATTTTTTGCAGAAACCTATGCGACGGATAAAGGATTGGGCTACTTTATCATGAATCATTGGTCATTACTGAATTACTCAGAAATGTACTCAGGAATTCTGCTTCTCGGGATTATAGGATATGTAATATTCAGATGGGTTGATCTGTTAAGGTATAAATTTGTGAATTGGACATAACAATATAAATCAGAAATAAAATTAAAACTCAAATTGAAATTAGAATCAAAATCGAAATCGAGATGTGATGACATATGAAAGCATTATTAAAATTGATGGACGTAAAAACACTGGTAGCGGGCATAATTCCGGTAGTATTAGGATCTGTATATAGTTTTTACAGGTTTGAACAATTCAGTCACTTGCACATGGCAATTCTCATGATAGGCATGATCTTAATGCAAAGCTGCGCAAATATGATTAATGACATCTTTGATCACGAGAGAGGTGCAGATGATGAGGCTAAAGCAGATGAAAAAGCTTTGGCTGCTGGTGAAGTGAGTACAAAGCAAGTCCGAAAAATTGTCTTAACCTTCCTGTTGGTAGATATTGCGATAGTCTTGTACTATGCCTTTACCATGCACTGGGGTATCTTTGGTATAGGCATTTTTGGCGCTTTAATTATGTACCTTTATTCTGCAGGTAAAAGACCAATTTCCTATACTTTTTTTGGTGAAATTACTGCAGGCTTAACCATGGGCTTATGCATTATGACCACAGTGATCTATATTCAATCAAGTGTCTTGGACTTAGAAACACTTCTAGTGACACTCCCGACGTCTATATATATCGGGACAATTCTTTTGACAAATAACATAAGCGACCACTATGAAGATGAAAAAGCAGGTAGACGCACTCTGCCGATTCATATCGGAATAGGGCCTGCAGAAATGCTGTGGATTTTATCCTGCTACAGTTTGGTGATGATAACAATAGTCTTTGCATATTTTGGTTATTGGCCAATGGAGAGTCTTGTTTTAGTCGTGCTATTTTTCCCGTATTCATCGGTTTTCGAATTTAGAAAAATAGAGAAAAACGCTAAAAATAAAGGTAATATGATGGCGTTGATCGGGAAAATCGGTATAAGATATCATGCCGCATTAATTCTAGGAGTAATAATCTGGAAGCTTATTAGGTGACATGCCATTGAAATGGAGTTGGATTTATGACAGTTGTAATATTCTTTTTAGCCGTTTTAATCGTAAGTTATGTTGTAATTTCGGATAAGAACAATAAAAGAAAAGAAGCGAGAGGAATCTGCAAGACGAGCGGCGGTACATGTACATCTCCAACGGGTTGTACATGTGGTGATGATTTTGATGAACATGATCATTAAAATACCAAAGTGTACTCATCTGACACATTTTCATCACTCTCAAAAAAGATGCTCACTGACGACATAAGAGTCTAAGTGGGCATCTTTTAGTGTGTTTAATTTAAATTTATACTACATCTTTCTCACTTTGCTGTTGATCTATCTGTACTTGATGTTGTTCTCCCCAGCTATGAAGTGCATTTAAGACTGGGCACAAAGTTCTGCCGTATTCTGTGACGGAATACTCCACTTTGGGTGGTACGATATTATGAACTTCACGGTGGATAATTTGATCTTGCTCAAGCTGTCTTAACTGTTGAACTAACATTTTTTTCGTGATATTTGGAATGGTTCGTAAGAGCTCGTTGAATCTTATTGGACGATCACGCAAATGCCACAAAATGGTAGCTTTCCATTTTCCACTCAATACATTGAGTGCAAGATGCACATAATCTTGACAGTATTCATCCATAGGAACCTCCTTCTTGAATTATTCAAAATCATTCATATAGTTAAACTTGTTCTATGTAATAAAAAGATACTAGGTAACCAAAAGGATACTAGGTGACCTAAAGGTATCTAGGTTACAATAAAGTGCGTAGTTGCTTTGAGTGACCATCATGGTATCGTATTAATAGACCGAAGTCAATGGTAGTGTAAAAACTATGAAATATGGAGGATAAAAATATGATGTAGTCATTCTGGGGAGCGGTCCAGCAGGTATAGAAGTGAGTAATATGCTTTCAAAAACCGATAAGAAGATTTGTTTGATTGAAAAAAATTCAGCGTCCTTTGGTGGTGTTTGTGTCAACAAAGGCTGTATGCCAACAAAGCATCTTGTAAAGGCTGCTGAGGTCGTTGAACTAGGGAAAAAAGCCCATGAGTTTGGAGTGGAAATTCCATCAGTAACGCCTAAGATGAGTCAAATACATAATTTGAAAGAAACGTTGGTGAATATGCTTGGAGGTATGCACCAGAAGCACACGCAGGCAGAAATTATATTTGGACATGGGCGGTTTGTGAGCAATGATGAAGTGGAAGTGATAAAAGAAGATGGATCCTCCGAACGTATTTCAGCAGATCAGTTTGTCATCGCTACAGGCTCGCGACCGAAAAGAATCCCTGGTCTGGAGATCGATGGGGAGTATGTTTGCACAAGTGATGAACTACTGAACAACAATATTATTCCAGAGAACATGCTTGTCTTAGGCGGCGGTGTGATTGGGTTGGAGTTTGCGTCAATCTACAAAAGTTACGGTTCGGATGTCACGGTTGTGGAAGCTGCACCTAGAGTTATGCCGAATGAAGATGTTGATACCAGTCTAATGGTTCAAGATCTTCTTCAAAAACGAGGAATCAATATTATGCCCGCTACTAGTGTTAATAATACAGAAGTAAAGGATGGAAAAGTGATCTGTTCATTCAGCGGTGAAGACCTTGATTCAAGTACGTTTGATAAAGTCCTTGTCGGTGTTGGAAGACAACCGAACACAGATGATCTAGGACTTGAGAATACAGATGTTCGAGTTGAAAATGGTTTTATTCAGGTCGATGACTATTTGCAGACAGATGTACCGCATATCTATGCCGCAGGTGACGTGATTCCAACGCTCATGCTTGCACATACGGCAGCTTATGAAAGTATGGTCATCACGGAAAATATGATGAAACCGAAAAGTATGCCGTATAATAACAAAGTTGCTCCAAGAGTTGTATATACACAACCTGAAATTGCAGCAGTCGGTTTGACTGAAGTGGAAGCTAGAGAGATACATGGTCAAATAAAGGTCATCAACTTCCCAATGAGCATGAATGGCAAAACAATCATTGAGCACATGACTGAAGGACGTATCAAGTTGATTTACAAAGCAGATGATAAAGTTCTTGTAGGCGCAAGTATTATTGGAAAGAGCGCAACAGAGCTCATCCATGAATTGACACTTGCAGTGACACATAAATTAACGATAGATGATTTGAAAAATACAGTCCATGCACACCCTACTGTTGCAGAAGGCATCTGGTTTGCTGCAATGAAAGGACAATCATTTAACTCAACGCAAGAGTTTATGGCGAGTATGGCTGGTAAACTTATTTAAGGCTGTATTTCCTTTAAAAAGATATTTGGATTTATATGTGGCACCCTTAACAAAAGAGACACTCGAATTCGATTTTATGGAATTCGTGTGTCTCTTTATTTGATTTATGTTATGGTTTATCCATTACTCGATAAACACCCAAAGAAAGCAGTATTCATCTTGATAAGAATAAATCTGCTGAAGCGATCACTTTTATTACACATCGACGGATTTCTTAGCTTTAAGTCTCTTAAGTAATTTCTTTTTCATTTGAATTTTTCTATTCTAGTTCTCAATTTGCGAAACATTCTCAAATTGAGAAGTGAAATAGACAGAAAAGTAAGAAAATATTCTCAATATAAGAAGTTGTCAATTTTATAACAATCTAATAGTCTAAACCCCTTGGAATACCAATGTTCTTGAGCCGCTATGTTTTGGCATGCAAATTGCAAACTAGTAGTATGACGTCAAAAGAATATTGCTAGTACCAGATAAGGGGGGACGTAATAGACTCACAAGATTCGTACTATACATCTAAAGAGTATAGTTAATATTTATAGGGGGGAAGAAAAATGGCTGAACAAGTAAAAATAAATGATAAGAAATTAGATACAGATCCAAAGAAAAAGGGATTCAAAATGCCAAGTACGGCAGTATTACTCATGATGATGATTTTCGTTGTTACCTTGTGTACGTATGTTGTTCCGGCAGGTGAATTTACAAGAGGTGTGGATGAGGTTACTGGCAGAACGATTGTTGTCGCGGGGACTTACTCTCAAGTGGCACAATCACCAGTGGGGCTTCAGGCAATGTTGTCTTCAATATTTAGAGGACTTACAAGCGCATCAGATATTATTGCATTTATCTTCGTAGTTGGAGGGGCTTTTGGTCTTGTTTCTGATAGTGGTGCTATAAATGCTGGACTTGGAAGACTTATAAGAAAATTCTCAGGTAAAGAAAACATTCTTATCGCAATTATTATGACAGCATTTGCAATTTGTGGAGCTACCTTTGGTATGGCTGAAGAGACGCTGCCTTTTGTGGCAATTCTAGTAACGGCATCCTTAGCTCTAGGCTTTGACGCTGTAGTAGGGGTTGCGATGGTGGTTGTCGGTGTATATTGTGGTTACTCCGCAGGACCTCTGAATCCATTCAATACAGGTATTGCACAGGGTATCGCAGAACTGCCTTTGTTCTCAGGCCTTGGTCTAAGACTGGTTCTTATGTCTGGCGGACTTATCATTGCTATTCACCATACGATTTCATATGCAAAGAAAGTTAAAGCAAATGGAGTAGATCGACTTGATGAATCTGTAATGATTGGCTTAAAGAAAAAGCAAGAAGAACTAGATATAGAAATGACAACTAAACATAAAATAATTCTTTCCGTTTTATTCTCAACTATTATAGTTCTTATTTACGGTGTACTTAAATTTGGCTGGTACTTTGCTGAAATTTCAGCACTTTTCATGGGAATGGGATTAATTGTGGGCATGATTGCTTATAACGGAGATTTTGAAAAAATCACTGGATCTTTCTTAAAAGGTGCAGGAGAAATGACAAGTGCTGCAATCTTTGTTGGCCTGTCTAGAGCAATACTTGTTGTAACAGAAGATGGCAAGATTATGGACACGATTGTAAATGCATTGTCTATTCCATTAAGCAGCCTGAGCAGTACTTTTGCAGCATGGGGAATGTATTTTGCTCAAGGTTTGATAAATTTCATAATACCATCTTCAACAGGGCAGGCTGTTGTTGTAATGCCAATCATGTCATCTCTCAGTGACTTAACGGGAGTGACAAGACAAGTCGCAGTGCTTGCATTTGAGGCAGGAGACGGATATTGGAACATGATAACGCCAACACACCCTGTTGTAATGGCTGCTATTGGACTTGCAGGCGTTTCATTCTCAAAATGGTTTAAATATGCATCTGGACTTGTTTTCAAATGGACAGCTTGGATTTTAGTAATACTAGCTGTGGGAGTCAAAATCGGATGGGGACCATTCTAATTCAAAATTACTAGAAATCATATAAAACTCGACAAAATTAGACAGTATGAAAGGGTGATCTTATGACAAATCGCACTTATGCAATTATAGGAGCTGGGAACGGCGGACAGGCAATAGCTGCATTTATTTCAAGTCTTGGAAATACAGTAAAGATATATGATCCATTCGAAAAGAGTTTAGAAGCCATCACTAAAAACGGCGGAATTCAACTTGAAGGTATATATGATTCATTTAATAAAATCGAATTAGCATCAACGAATATTGAAGCCGTTTTAAAAGACGCTGAAATTGTAATGGTTGTTAATCCGTCAACTTATCATAAAGCAATTGCTGAAAAATGTGCACCATATTTAACAGAAAATCAAATTGTATTTTTACACCCAGGCGGAACCTTTGGTGCGTTTGCATTTAAAAAAGCTTTGGAAGATGGTGGGTGTCACTATGATATTTCTGTGGCTGAAAGTAATACGTTAATATATGCTTGTCGGTTGGTAGAGTCGGGTCTTGCCCATGTCAACGGTAAGAAAGATAGAATATTGGTGGCAACATTACCCGCTAAAGATAATGACAGGGTTTGCTCAATATTAAGGGAAGTTTATGAAGAGATTACTCCATCTAAAAATGTTTTGGTAACAAGTTTTGACAATACCAATCCAATATTTCACCCCGCTCCAACGTTACTAAGTACTTCGTGGGTGGAATCCGAGAAAGATTTTTTATATTACTATGAAGGCATTAGTGACTCTATTGGGAATTTCATAATAGAAATGGACAAAGAAAGAATAAATGTTGGACTAGCCCTTGGTCTTGAATATGGGACGGATATTATTGATGCATTTGAGCAGTATGTCGTTGAATATAACTCTACTGGGGAAACCATCACAGACGTGGTAAGAAAAGTGAGTGCCTACGATGGTATAAATGGACCAACGTCTCTTAAAACAAGATATCTATACGAAGATATACCAATGGGACTTGTAGCGATATCTTCACTTGCTAAACAACTAAATATCAAAACTGAACGTATTGATCTAATCATAAGTTTGGGAGAAAAAATGCTTAATGAAGACTTTAGAATAGATTCAAGAAATGCTAAAAATCTTGGTCTTGAAGGTATGACAAGCGAGCAAATAATGAATTTTGCGATAACCGGAGAAAAGTGTTAATATTATTTATGAAAAGGCTGAAAATTTAGATTTTCAGCCTTTTTTTTGTATTCTATGTGATTAGTCTCAAGGGGTGATATGGTTGACAACTCTAACAGAAATAGAAGAATATGTTCAAAAGACTACGAATATAATTGCATCTGTGCTTGATATGCAAGTGATTATTTGTGATTCCAATAGGCTCCTTTTAGGAGACAGTAATCCGAATTGGAGTCCATATAGTAAAATCATCAATGAAACATCAATACTCTCTGTTGTTATGGAAACCGGTGAAAAAATCACTTTAGATGACATAGATAAGCACTATGGATGTAGGCATTGCGAGGGTAGAGATGACTGTGAAGTTGAGTCAATTGTTGGTGTTCCGATTAAATATAAGGGCAATGTTATCGGAGCGATAGGAATTCTTGCAGACAGCGACAAAGCAAAGACAGATTTACTGAGTAAAAATGAGTACTACTATGATTTTGTAAACAAAATGTGTGAACTTTTAATTAGTAAACTGATGGAAAAAGAGAAGAACCTTGAACTAATGACCCTGAGAGAACGTCTTTTATCAATTGTAGACTCAATTGACGGAGGTCTTATTGCACTGGATGAAAAAGGGGAAAAGATACATTACAATTCAAATGTATTTAAATTTGTTGATAGGACTAATTTTGAAGAGGCTTCAATATATGAGTTGATACCAAAAGCATACATTAAAGATCTCATAGAATTCGGTCAAAGTTTTAAGAATCGTGAAGCGGTTTTCAAGAAAAATGGGAAGTCGACTTATGCGCTTATTTCAGGTAAAAAAATAGAAATAGAGAATAAAAGCTTAGGATATACCATTGTATTTAAAAAACTTACTGACGTTTATGATGAGGTCAACAACTTATCAAATAATAACGATTTTATTGTTAGTTTTAAGCAGATGATAGGAAGTAGCAGTGAGATAAATGCGGTTAAGGAAAAAGCGCTGACAATATCTAAAAGTAATTCTACGGTACTCATCCACGGAGAAAGTGGTACGGGCAAGGAAATATTAGCGAGAGCGATTCATTCTAATAGCAAATCAAAAGACAAACCGTTTATTGCGATAAATTGCGCAGCTATTCCTGATGACCTTTTAGAAAGTGAATTTTTCGGATACGAGGAAGGTGCTTTTACAGGAGCAAAAAAAGGCGGGAAAATAGGAAAGTTCCAACTGGCAGAAAACGGTACGATTTTTTTGGATGAAATTGGTGAGATGCCACTACATCTACAAAGTAAACTGCTAAGAGTACTTCAGGAAAGATCCATTGAAAGACTTGGTGGCAGTGAATGTATTCCTATTAATGTAAGGGTCATTGCTGCTACGAATAAAAACTTAGAAGAATTAATTGTCACAAATGAATTTAGAGAAGATTTATTCTATCGTTTAAATGTAATACCTATAGTAATTCCACCACTTAGAGATAGACAGGAAGATGTTCCGCTACTCTTAGAATATTTTTTGAAAATGTATAATAAATTTTTAGAAAAATCAATAAAAGGATTCACAGAGAATGCTATTGGAGTTCTTATGAATTATGCCTGGAAAGGTAATGTTCGTGAACTTCAAAATTTTGTAGAGTATACTGCGAATATGGCAAAAGGAGATTATATAACTCTAAATGACATTTCTCAAAGAATAAAACAATGCGCAAGTATGGAAAATCAAATACTTGAAACTCATGATGAGTCAAAACAAGAGTCGAAAAGACAAATTAATTTTAGGCCGATAGATGAAATTATAAATGAGAATATTAGAAATGCTGTTGAGTATTACGGTGAAAACTTAGAAGGCAAGACTATGGCTGCCAAAGTTCTTGGGATAAGTCGTGCTACTTTATACAGAAAAATGAAGGAAGAAAATGATAACAAAAGAATTGAAAAATAAAATTAAAAGTGCTTCCTTTTACAATCGGATTATCGGAAATCGATCCTTATCATAAATATAAGAAGTTCACCTCCATAAGACACAAAAATGAATCTCCAAAAACATAAACCGGTGCAGCCTCCAAGGGAATTGAATATAATTCTGGAGGCTTACACCGGTTTTTTATACTCTTAATATTATAACAATCCCAAATGAGCTAATTTCTCATCTGTAGGGATTCCTGTATCCTTGTCCCAACCCATAGACTCGTAGTACTCATTAAGGATTACCTCTTCATTTACAACTTGTCCGAGGCCAACACCATCTAATGCAGGTTCTGTCTTGAGTCTCGAAGGCAGAGTGTCGTCTTTTTTTCCAAAACCTTCTCTAACATTAAACATTCTTTCAAGGTTAACAACTCGCTCAGAGCATTTTAGCATTTCGTCGAGAGTCATGTTTTCACCTGTTACTGAATTATAAAGACCTGTCCAAGTGTTACCTTTAACAGCTAGGGTTATGCTCGCAAATAAACAAGTACCAAGAAGGTTCGTAAGCATGCTAATTTCTTTAACTGGCTTAACCCAATGTTTATCAGCGTCCTCTGTCGGACTCTTTTTATCGTGGATTCCTAGTTCAGGTTCTATATAACCAAGGGCATCAATTGTAGATGCGTAAGGTCTTAAGTGGTCAGCACCACGTTCGCTTCCAATGTGTGATAGTACTTCACCTTTACTAGCTCTAACACCACATGAAGCCATTTCCATGCCTTTTACATGGAATGCATACTTATGGGCATCTCCACCAACAATATCTGCAGCTCTCATTACACCATCAGCTAGGACGTTTCCGAATCCTTCTCTGAGGGCAATTTTTTCTACCATTTTAATCATGGCCTCACCATTGCCAAATTCCAGTTCGAGTCCATCGGTTGTTTCTTTGTTAATAAGACCTTTTTCATACCATTCCATAGCAGTTGAAATGACTTGGCCAGCAGAAATTATATCTAGGCCATATCTATTGCATAAGTAGTAAGCCATTGTAATTGCATTAAGATCATCAACACCAGTTTTTGAACCAAATGCTCCGATTCCTTCAAATTCAGGACCGTGACCTTTTTGACCACTATATTTTCCTGAGATGATTTCTGTATTTCTACCACATGCTATTGGACATGCATGACAAGAGGAGGCCTTAACTTTTAACGTTTTATGATATGCTTCATGACCTAAAGTGTCCATACCAGAAGCAAAAGTAGTCTCTTGCCAGTTTCTAGTAGGTAAACAACCTATTGAGTTGATAGCCGTAGTAAAGGCGGGGGTTCCATAAACATGTAGAAGACTATTTACGAAAGGTTCATCCTTCAGTTCTTGTCTTGCTTTTTTACTGAATACATTAAAATTATCCATATTTGAAATTTCAGTTCTTGAACCAGACCCTTTGCATACCAAAGCTTTTAAATTTTTACTGCCCATGACAGCACCGGCGCCACCGCGACCAGCTGCTCTATGGTTATCAATCATAATTGAAGCATACTTAACAAGATTTTCACCAGCAGGACCAATCTCTGCAATTCGAACATTGTCATCACCAAGTTCTTCTCTAATTCTATCCTCAGTTTGTTCAACGTCCAATCCCCAAATATCGGAAGCTTTTTTGAATTCTACATTTGAATCGTGAATGTATGTATAGACTGGCGTATCCGATTTGCCGACAAAGATAATGACATCATATCCTGTTTTTTTAAGTACAGGAGCTAGTTGACCACCAACATTTGACGCACCGATCGTACCTGTAAGAGGAGATTTGAATCCGACACAAGTTCTTCCGGAACATGGTGCAAGTGTTCCGTTCATTGGCCCACTCGCAAAAATTAGTAAGTTTTCTGGACTTAGAGGATCGAGTTTTGGTGCTAAATGATCATAAAGCAGTTTTGCAACAAAACCTTCACCACCAATAAATTTTGTGTACCAATCACTTGGGATGGTTTCTTCACGTGATGTTTTTGCAGATAGATCTACCCATAGCATTTTACCGTTGTAACCTTTCATAAGTACCTCCTTCTCTTAACTAAAAAAAGTCCATAATTATAACAACAATCAAGTTGAAATATTTATGAACTCCTTTGCGCACTGGCAGGCATAAAAATTGCTTTCTATACCCATCGTTCCGAGCAAGCCCCTTAGGCTTAATGGAATCGGAGAGAAATATGTAATTTTATGTAGGGATGAGTTATGCAGTTATCTCTCTTACATCTTCATTCTAAAGTCTGGGGTTACAAGAGAGTCAACACTTTTCTACAGGTATTTGTAATTTGATGAACATATTTCGTTCGCCTTGTTCAAAAATAGGCAACTCTACAACAACTTCGCAAATGTAATCTCCAATAATTTTATAGTTATTATTCTCTATGTATTTAAAAAGCTTGTTAGCATAATCGATTTCAGTCGCAAAACTTGGACAGTATATACATAAAAAATCATTTTCGGGAAGGTAGTCAATTCCCGTATCATGTTCAAAATTATCATCGATAAATAAAAATAGTTCTGTTGATATCATTTTACTCTCGTCTAATATTTCTTTTCTTAAGATCGTACCAACATTACAAAAGTAGATCATAGGCAAGTGTTGAATAATAACTTGTTCTTTAAGTTCTCTTAGGATGAATTCATAACCTGCTAAATTGTGTTCGTAGATGTTTTTGCCACCATCATAACTAAAAATTTTCCTTTGACCAATATGTTGAAGTTCGATGTGGCCAATCTTTGGAATTTCATCGTATCTATTATAGTTATCAATACACACTTCGATTGCACTTTTCATTTGAGTAAGTTCTTTGATTTTTTTCTCAGTGCTTAACTTCTGTTCGTTAAGCATCTGTTTAATGATTTCAATATCTTCCTTATCAAATTGCTCTTTGATTGTTTCGAGCGGCATACCCAGGGCTTTCATATACAAAATCATATCCAGAACTGCACTTTGCTTTATATTGTAATATCTATAACCACTGGTTTCATCTATGAAAGCAGGTCTTAATAAACCGATTTTATCGTAATGTCTGAGCGTTTCTACGGTGACATTGTTGAGTTTTGCCATTTTACCGATAGATAGTTTTTCCATTCATATCCCCCCTGTTTGTTCTGCATCCATAAAAACGCACACGTCTACAACAACATTATTATACGATTTTTTATGAGAAGCGTATATCTATAGATGCTTGATTCAAAGATGAATCGTCGCCGATATAGAAATGAATCAAGCCGAAATGCAGTGATTTTAGCAACTGCTGATAACGACGCATGGAAATCTGGAAAAACGATACAGAGATGTATCGGTTTTTTATACGAATAAAGTAGGAGGAAAAGAGTGTTTCGAAATCTGAATTGGCAAAATGTGCTTCCTGCAAGGGTTGTAAAAATAAATGACATAAAGTCCAGAGTTGGCTTATGTCTTGCAATATATAAGAGTGATTAAGTATTCTGTTTTTTAAGTTAAAATATAAGTCTAAAGGAGACGTCATATGGAGAAGAGAAAATATATTGATAGTGAAATTATCAATGGCGTGGAGCGAATAAGTCGGCGCCAGTTAATGGTGTTTTTTACAATGACCACAATGTACACTTTTTATTTTGTAGCAAATAATAATCTAGGTCCGGCAATTAAATCTCTACAAGACGAGTTGCAGATATCCAGTTCGAAAGTTGGGATATTATTTACCACATTCACACTGTTATTTGCAATAGGCCAATTTACATCTGGCTATATAGCAGATAGTTATGGTCCTAAAAGAGTCATGATGATTGGTGCTATTGGGGGGGCTTTTTCAAATATTTGCTTTGGTTCATCTAACTCCCTGACAACATTGTGTATATTTTGGGGAATGAATGCATTGTTCTTATCAATGGGTTGGTCATCGGGTTGCAGAATATTATACTCTTGGATACCTCAAAAACAATGGGGGTTGTTTATGGGAATATACAATGCTTTTTCATTTCTTGGGGGCGTTATTGCATATCCTTTAGCAACTTGGGCAATATTAAGATGGGGTTGGAGGGCTGCGTTTTTTGCTTCACCGCTATGCCTTATAACATGGGCCATAATATTTCATTTTGTAGTAACAGATAAGCCCAGACAGGTGGAGGGCCCGTTGGAAATTGATCAAAATATGAATTCAGAGGATAAGCCTCAACTCTGTATGGATGACTACCGAGAAGTTTTACGTAATAAAGCAATAATTCTTGTGAGTATTTCAGCAGTATGCAGCCAGTTCGTACGATGGGGGCTTGTGAATTGGGGGATTAAAATTCTAATTGAACCATTATCAAATGGAGGATTTGGTTTAACACTTGTGTATGCCACGATGTTAGCATCGTTAATGCATTGGGGTGGTGCTTTGTCTTCAATTGTACTTGGTCAGATTTCAGACAGTTGGTTTAAAGGTGAAAGATGGCAATCTGTTGCAATTGGCTTTGTTTTAGGTTTTCTAGGTCTCATTCTATTTTATATGGCAGGGATGATGACTATAAGTCAATCACTTACTGTAATCGTATT
>Ga0209272_10001031_pt1 | contig 18844 bp, 14 predicted proteins | sample tdDd002_FD_187125 | JGI IMG/M metagenome (GOLD analysis project Ga0209272, IMG submission 187125) | Marine sediment microbial communities from the Atlantic coast under amendment with organic carbon and nitrate - tdDd00.2 (SPAdes)... | ecosystem: Environmental > Aquatic > Marine > Coastal >... | reverse complement strand
CACAATGAGAGCTATAAATTTGGAGCGACACACGAGGTTCGAACTCGTGACCTCAACCTTGGCAAGGTTGCGCTCTACCAACTGAGCTAGTGTCGCATATTCTCGTTAAGAGAATTGGTTGCGGGAGCCGGATTTGAACCGACGACCTTCGGGTTATGAGCCCGACGAGCTACCAAGCTGCTCCATCCCGCGTCCGTATTCATTGTTAAGCACAATGAGAGCTATAAATTTGGAGCGACACACGAGGTTCGAACTCGTGACCTCAACCTTGGCAAGGTTGCGCTCTACCAACTGAGCTAGTGTCGCATATTCTCACTAAGAGAATTGGTTGCGGGGGCCGGATTTGAACCGACGACCTTCGGGTTATGAGCCCGACGAGCTACCAAGCTGCTCCACCCCGCGTCCGTATTCACCATTTGAGGCATGATGAAAGCCTTTTCCTTTCCACTTAAAGAAAAGTGGAGCGACACACGAGGTTCGAACTCGTGACCTCAACCTTGGCAAGGTTGCGCTCTACCAACTGAGCTAGTGTCGCATCAACAACGTTTCCGTCATTCAGGGCTGCGAATTATAAGAGCATTTTTTTGTGATGCAAGTCCTTCATTAAAAAAATCATCTTTTTTTTTCTTATCGGATAAAAAGCACACACTTATCAATCAAAAAGCTTGAAAAATATACTAAATATCAATCAGGCCTCGCGAGGAAACAACAAAGTGCGAGATTCAGCGGTGTTTTGAAGGTTACTCATCGCGAATGTTTCCCGTTTCTTATATAACTGTTCAGTATAAATTTTGAACCCCTGAAGCTACTTAAGGATAAGAGGCGCATATGCAATTCAGCGCGAGATTGTTTCAGCTCATCTGTACTGTATTACTGGCAGCATTAGTTGCAGGCTGTGGCTCAATGCCTAAACCAATGAGAAACCTGGGGAAAAGCGACGTAGATTTTGTCATGGATGTGCATGCCAAGCAGCTTAAAGTTCAAATGGTCGAGTTAACGCGTAAGCTCTACGTTAGAAACCCAATTCAATTAAGTAAAAATCCGTCAGCCACCATCGACGGCCGTATTGAGCAAATATTTGGACCAGAAGAGAGTATTAGCCTGCCGCCGCTGGTCTTTGATGAGCTTGGTGGTGTGACTGGGATTGACGCGATATTACTGAGTTTTGATGAGAGCTTTGAGGGCGATCGCGTGTTTGCTGCAACCGTTGGGTTATCGGAGATGCTAAGGCGTTCTTACAACCACCAGCAAGAGTTTTTTATCATCGACTCTTTAGATGAGCAATCTCTGTATAACAGCGCGAGAAACATCGAGATATTTGTTTGGCGACTCTACCATCGCAAAGATGACAACGGCAACCCACTCATCTATACCAATCAAACGACAGAAAATGGCGGCGATATTAGCTTCGACCGTTTATTTACTAAGATGGTGATGATTCAAGATATGATGGCGCTGATTGTGGCGGATAAAACCAACCGTGGCATCACTAAAGTCGCACATGGTGTGGCGCAATTTGTCTTTTTACCGGTCCCATAAGAGAGCATAAAAAACCAGCATCGAGTGCTGGTTTTAATGATTAGATTGAGATAATCGTTTTGCGGTAATATTGCAGCTCAGCAATCGACTCGCGAATATCATCTAGGGCTAGGTGGCTACCCGTCTTGCTAAACCCATCCAGTACTTCTGGTTTCCAACGGCGTGTTAGCTCTTTCAAAGTGCTCACATCGATATAACGGTAGTGGAAATACTCTTCCAACTCAGCCATATGCTTGTACAAGAAACGACGATCTTGACCAACGCTGTTACCACAAATTGGTGACTTACCTTTAGGTACCCATTTCTCTAAAAACTCGATGGTTTGACGAACCGCTTCCTGCTCATCAATGTTACTTTTACGAACACGTTCAACTAAGCCGCTGCCAGTATGAGTCGTTGTACACCACTCATCCATTTTTTGTAGTTCTTCTTCTGGCTGATGAATGGCAAGTACTGGTCCTTCAGCTAAAATATTCAATTCACTATCCGTGACAATGGTAGCAATTTCGATCACTTTGTGAGTTTCTGGGTCAAGTCCCGTCATCTCCAAATCAATCCAAATTAAATTTTGATCACTAAAGGACATAAATCGTTGCCTATTGGTTTTATGATAAAAGAGGTACTATACCCAAATTCCGATCCCCAAGATAGCGTGAGCTACTCACCTTCTTGCTGGTATCACTCGATAAATTAATGAACTGAAGTAGAGAAACGTGGCTAAAAAGAAAAAGCTAACCAAAGGTCAGGTGAGACGAGTTCGTCACAACCAGAAGCGCAAACTTAAGCAAGAAGATTCCGTTCAATGGGATGAGTCCATGCTAGGTAGCAGTAAAACCGGCCTGGTTATCACCCGCTTTGGACAGCACGCTGATATCGAAGACAGCGAAACTGGTGAAGTCCAGCGCTGTAACCTTCGTCGTGGTATTGAGACTCTCGTTTCTGGCGATAAAGTAATTTGGCGCCCAGGGCTAGAATCAATGGAAGGCATCAATGGTGTTGTTGAAGCTGTTGAGCCTCGCACTTCAATTCTTACTCGTCCTGATTACTATGACGGTTTAAAACCAGTCGCAGCTAACGTTGATCAAATGATCATTGTCTCTTCAGTGCTGCCAGAATTATCTCTCAATATTATTGATCGCTACTTGGTTGCTTCAGAAACCCTTAACATCGCACCTCTGCTGGTGTTGAACAAAATCGATCTACTCGAACCAGAGCAATTAACACAGTACCGTGAGTGGCTTAAAGAGTACGAGCGTATTGGTTATAAGGTGTTATTCGTCAGCAAACAGACAGGTGAAGGCATTGCTGAACTTGAAGCTGAGCTGAAAGACCGCATCAATATTTTCGTTGGTCAATCAGGGGTAGGTAAATCGAGCTTAGTTAACGCGTTGATGCCACAATTCAACGTTGAAGAAGGTGAGATCTCTGAAAACTCAGGGCTTGGTCAACATACCACAACCGCTTCACGCCTTTACCATATCCCAACAGGTGGCGATCTAATTGACTCACCAGGAGTACGCGAATTTGGTTTGTGGCACTTAGAAGCAGAAGAAGTGACCAAAGCATTTGTCGAGTTTCGACCTTTCCTTGGCGGCTGTAAGTTCCGTGATTGTAAACACAATGACGATCCAGGCTGTGTACTACGTCAAGCGGTTGAAGACGGTGAGATCAACGAGATCCGCTTCGCAAACTACCACCGTATTCTAGAAAGCATGGCGGAAGTGAAAGCCAATCGCCAATACTCCCGCAGCAAAAAAGCAGATTTGTAGCCGCAAATTTGCAAGCAAACTATCGCAACTACTGACTTTTGGGCGCAATTTGAGTAACATCTCGCGCCCAGAATATAGTCAATCATGAAAATAGCATTGGAATTGAACACCATGGATAAGATTAAAGTTGGACTGCAATATTGGATCCCACAGCATGGACTAACGCGCTTAGTGGGTAAGCTAGCTTCTGCAAAAGCTGGCGGTCTAACAACAGCAATCATTCGCTGGTTCATCAAACAATACGACGTCAATATGGATGAAGCGCTGCATTCAGATCCAAAACATTTCAAGACGTTTAACGAGTTCTTTGTACGTGAGCTAAAAGAAGGCGCACGTCCAATTACTGAAGAAGAAAGCGTAATCACTCACCCAGCTGACGCTTGTGTTAGCCAATTTGGTCCAATTACCGACGGCAAGCTTATCCAAGCTAAAGGCCATGACTTCACAGCTCAAGAGCTGCTTGGCGGTGATGCTGCACTTGCTGAAGAATTCGCTGACGGTGAATTCGCAACGCTGTACTTGTCACCACGTGATTACCACCGCGTTCACATGCCATGCGACGGTACACTGCGTCAGATGATTTATGTACCGGGCGATCTATTCTCAGTAAACCCACTGACTGCTGAAAACGTGCCTAACCTTTTTGCACGTAACGAACGTGTCGTGTGTATTTTTGATACCGAGTTTGGCCCTATGGCACAAGTTCTTGTTGGTGCGACGATTGTAGGTAGTATCGAGCAAGTATGGGCAGGCACAGTAACGCCACCACGCGGTAACACAGTGTACAAGTGGGACTACCCTGCGGAAGGTGATAAAGCCGTGATCCTGAAAAAAGGTGAAGAGATGGGCCGCTTCAAGCTTGGCTCTACCGTAATCAACCTATTCGCTAAAGATGCAATCACCTTTGATGAGACAATGCAAAATGGTCAATCGACTGTGATGGGTACATCGTACGCACATACAGCGCAAGCAGAATCAGAACAAGCTTAATTCCCCAGCATTCTGTATAAGCCTCGATTCGTCGGGGCTTTTTTTGACCCAAAACAAACTCACTGCAACAATTTTAACTGTTTATTAAAACTCCAGACTCGGTCTAAGACACTCATTTTATTGTAAATTAAGCTATAGCCTCAAACGTTGAAATTGAGGTTGATGTCAATATGCCAAAGATAGATCTTGGGGTAATAGTTAAGCTACTGATTAGCTTCGGCTTGCCAATTGGTGTGCTATTTATGCCAATTGATTGGATCCCAATCGATGATCTGACACTCATTCAGCATCGATTATTGGCAATCTTCCTCCTCGCCGCTCTACTGTGGGTATTAGAGCCTGTCCCAGTCTTTGCTACCTCCATTTTGATCATCGCCCTAGAACTGGTCATGATCTCAGACAAAGGCTTACACCTGTTTCGAACACCACCCGCTGGCCATGACCTTGGCGAGTTGATGAAATACACCGATATTTTTAGTGCCTTCTCTTCACCCATTATCATCCTGTTTATGGGCGGTTTTGCCCTCGCCATTTCAGCCTCCAAATATGAATTGGACAATAACCTTGCGCGAGTATTACTCAAACCATTTGGCCACCAGCCTAGATTTATCATGCTTGGCTTAATGTTGATCACTGCGGTGTTCTCAATGTTTATGTCTAATACCGCCACAACTGTGATGATGCTGGCGCTACTAGGTCCGATTGTAGCCTCAGCACCAAAGGGCGATCTCGGTATCAAAGCGCTAGTGTTGTGTATTCCTATTGCGGCCAACACGGGGGGTATCGCGACGCCAATTGGTACGCCACCGAACGCCATTGCGCTACAGTATTTAACTGGTGAGAACAGTATCGACTTTCTCAGCTGGATGATGATGGGCCTGCCTTTCGTCATCGTTCAGCTCACTATTGCTTGGTTCTTACTGCAAAAGCTCTTTCCATCCGCACAGAAAGAGATGAAGCTGAAACTGGATGGTAAATTTCAAAGAAATTGGCGCGCTATCGTCGTCTATGCGACCTTTGCCTCAACCATCTTGCTGTGGATGACGACCAAACTGCACGGAATGAATACCTATGTGGTATCCATCATCCCACTAGCGGTCTTTACGCTAACCGGAATTATGGGCAAAGCGGAGCTCAAACTGATTAACTGGGATGTACTGTGGTTGGTTGCAGGGGGTATCGCGATTGGTATTGGTTTGGATAAAACCGGACTCGCTTCAGCGCTTGCTCATGCGATAGATTATGAATCCCTCTCTCCGCTTGCCGTGATATTTACCTTGTCGATCGTCTGCTGGTTAATGGCCAACTTTATGTCTAACACAGCTACTGCCAACTTACTGATGCCAATTGCTGCCGCGATCGGCGCTTCAATGGAAAGTCTTGCCACGGTTGGTGGGCTGCAAGGTTTACTTGTGGTCGTAGCCTTCTCAGCATCGCTCGGGATGATACTACCAGTATCAACCCCGCCTAACTCTCTGGCCTACTCTACAGGCTTAATCGAAAGTAAGGATATGGCCAAAACCGGAGTTATCATTGGCGTCATTGGTTTACTGATTGTTTACGCCGCTACCTTGATTCTCACTTAAGCAAAACAATGATAGCGACCTCTAGCATGCTGGGCTAGAGGTCACAGATTCTTACACCTGTGAAAGGCTTTTCTTAAAAGCAGCATATAGATCAACAATCTATATTCCCACCATCTATAACATTGTGCCGATATCACCATCAATGCCCCTTTTTCATTCGTGTGAAACAGTGGTGATAGGCCCTATTCTTCTCGTCCTGTTGTCTGAAAAATAAGGAAAGGCAATGAGAAATACAATCAAACTAAAAATGCAAATCGCTATTGCCGTGGTCATTGCCGTCGTCAGCGGCGTTCAAGCTTGGATCTCGGTTAATCAACTGCAACAAGAAACCACCTCTGCACTCAATAGCGAAATGGCCAATATCAGCCACTCCACATCACGCTATATTAGTGATTGGCTGGCGATTCGTAGCGATATGATGTTGGCCAATGAAAAAACCATCATTGAATCGAACAACTCTGATCGAGAAATGCTGCTTACTAAACGAGCCGGGGATTTTCTTTCGGTATACGCAGGGTTTGACGATGGTTCAATTGCCTATGGTGATAAAAGCGAAGATTGGCCTGCTGACTATGACCCTCGCACCCGTCCTTGGTATCAAGATGCGATGAATGCATCTGGGTTGATAATTACTGAGCCGTATCAAGATTTCGATGGCAGCATCGTGGTCAGTTTCGCCAAAGCCTTTTCTGGGGACAAAAACGGGGTTCTCGCCGCTGACCTTACCGTCACCAATATCATTGATGAAGTTCTAAATATCACTTTAGACAACGACGGTTTTACCTTCCTAGTTGACGGCAATAACAACATCGTCGCTTACCAAGATGAATCGCTAAGCCAGCAACCATTAACTAAGTTAAACCCTCAACTCTCTGCAACCCAAGTACAAGATCTTGTCCGTAACTCTTCAATTTCGACAATCAGTTGGCCTGAGCAAGGTGACAAGCTTATTTACGTTGCCAATGTCCCATCAACAGATTGGTCTTTGGGCATTGTGGTGGATAAAGAGCTGGCGTTCGCTTCAGTGAGTGAACAGATTCAATTCACCGCTATTGCCTCTCTAGTGTTGTACCTAATCATTGCGACATTCAGCACCTACACCATTACTAAGCTGCTAAAACCGCTACAAGATTTGTCATCTTCACTGTCTCAGCTGGCAAAAGGTGAAGGGGATTTAACTCAGCGAATCGAGATTAAACGCCGTGATGAAATTGGTGAGGTGGCAGAACACGTTAACCAGTTCCTCAGCCAGATGCAGCGCATGCTTGCTGATATTATCAATCGCAGTGAGCAGTTAGTGCAGCAAGCCAGTCAAGCGAACGCCCTATCGATGCAGTCAGCACAGCAAGTGGAAGTTCAGCAAAATGACGTGAACCAAATTGCTACGGCAATCCATGAAATGTCTGCCACGGCCGCAGAGGTAGCAAGCCACGCTGAAATGACAGCCGACGCTTCTCAGACTTCGTCTAATGCATGCCAAGACGGTCAAAAAGTCATTCAGAAGAACCGCGAATCGATTGTGGAACTCGCAGAGCAGGTCACCGCAGCCTCTGGTGTTATCTCCGAACTTGAGCACAACACCCAAAGCATCAATCAAATCCTATCGACCATTCAGGAAATCGCTGAGCAAACCAACTTGTTGGCACTTAATGCCGCCATTGAAGCCGCACGTGCAGGGGAACAAGGACGTGGATTTGCCGTCGTGGCCGATGAAGTGCGCGTGCTCAGTCAACGTACTCATGGTTCAACCGAAGAAATTCGTCACATGATCGAAACGCTGCAAAACAATACCAAGCTTGCAGTAAATAGCATGAAAACCAGTACAACGTTAGCTGACACCAGTGTCGACTACGCTCAGCAAGCAGCGCAAAGTCTGACCGACATTACCGACGCGATCGATAAGATTAACGACATGGCGCTGCAAATCGCTAGTGCCGCGGAAGAGCAACGTGCCGTGAGTGAGGATATCAGCCGTAATACCCAAGGAATCAAGGATGCTTCCGACGTACTCGCGGGGCAAGCACAGCAAAGTAGCGACAGCGCAGATAGTATGCGCGAGTCAGCAGAGACCATGCGCATGGAGGTCACTCGCTTCAAGGTATAACTTTGTTTTAATCAACATTTAATGCATATTGTCAGCCTGGATTACTCCACACTCACAAGGATAACGTGTCGATGGGTTATGAATGGCTGGCACTTGCTGCAGCATTTCTTTGGGCGGTAGCAAGCATACTTTCCGTCGTGCCTGCCCAACATTTAGGAACCTTTGCCTATAGCCGTTGGCGCATGGGGTGCACCTCGCTCATTTTAGGCTCTATGGCTGTCTACACTGGCGGCTGGAGTAGTGTTGAGACGAGCGCCATTTCAGCTATGATGCTATCTGGCGTTATCGGTATTTTTATTGGTGATACCGCCCTATTTGCTTGCCTCAATCGTATGGGGCCAAGGCAAGCGGGTTTACTCTTCTCATGCCACGCCGTTTTCTCAGCCGTACTTGGCTACTTTCTGTTTAGCGAAACCATGACCTCTGTAGAGCTGTTAGGATCGCTACTGGTCTTCTCTGGCGTATTAACTGCAATCTTCTTTGGGCGACGTGGGCAAACTAACAATCAACTTGAGTCGATTAAAGGTAAGGCTTGGGTCGGAATCGGCTTAGGCTTACTCGCCGCACTTTGCCAAGCGTTAGGTGGCATCATCGCTAAACCGATTATGCAAACCAATATCGACCCTGTTGCTGCGTCAGCGATGCGGATGATGACTGCATTTGCCGCTCACTGCTTGTTTTTCTTCACTGGATCCAAGCTGGCACGTGCGACTCAGCCAATGAACATCAAGATCTTTTCTATTACCGCTCTCAATGGCTTTTTAGCCATGGCGGTTGGCATGACATTGATTCTGTATGCGCTGCAAGAAGGCAACGTCGGTATGGTTGCCCTGCTCTCTTCGACAACACCAATCATGCTGTTGCCTATACTATGGATTTATTCCGGTAAACGACCTAATCGCTTTGCTTGGATTGGCGCGATTGTCGCCGTTGTTGGGACCAGTATTTTAGTCTCTTAACCTATCGCAGCAATCGGCAATTCCCGCTTTATTTTTCTGTCTTAAGCGAGAGAATAGAGCAAGAAAAAAGGTCTAAATGAACAGGTTGGCGTTGCACACACTCTTTGTAAGGTGAAAGATAACAACAATATTTCACAAACAATATTTGATCTTAACCTACAGTTTTGGTTAAAAAGTGTAGTAAAATTACGCTAATTTAGTTTCCAAAGTTACTTTGAAATTTGACGAGGTCATCACTATGACAGCTAAGAAGCCTATGGCTCTAGTTATTCTTGACGGTTACGGACACCGTGAAGATACAGCAAGCAACGCAATCGCGAACGCAAAAACTCCATTCCTTGATAGCCTGTTTGCTAACAAGCCAAACACTCTAATCTCTGCTTCTGGCATGGATGTTGGCCTACCTGATGGTCAAATGGGTAACTCAGAAGTGGGTCACACTAACATTGGCGCTGGTCGTGTTGTATACCAAGATCTTACTCGTATCACTAAATCTATCGCAGACGGTGAGTTCACTGAAACACCTGCGCTAGTAGAAGCTATCGACTCTGCAGTAAAAACAGACAAAGCAGTACACATCATGGGTCTTATGTCTCCAGGTGGCGTACACTCTCACGAAGACCACATCTACGCAGCAGTTGAAATGGCTGCAGCTCGTGGCGCAGAGAAGATTTACCTACACTGCTTCCTAGACGGTCGTGACACGCCACCACGTAGCGCAGAGAACTCTCTACAGCGCTTCCAAGACCTATTCGCGACACTAGGTAAAGGCCGTGTGGCTTCTCTAGTAGGCCGTTACTACGCAATGGACCGTGATAACAACTGGGATCGCGTTCAAGTTGCTTACGATCTTCTAACTCAAGCTAAAGCTGAGTTCACTTTCGATACAGCTGTAGCGGGTCTTGAAGCAGCATACGCACGCGACGAAAACGATGAGTTCGTTAAAGCGACAGCAATCAAAGCAGAAGGTCAAGAAGATGCAGTAATCGCAGACGGCGATGCAGTGATCTTCATGAACTACCGAGCTGACCGTGCTCGTCAAATCACACGTACTTTCGTACCTGCATTCGACGGCTTCGAGCGCGCTGTATTCCCAGCAATCAACTTCGTAATGCTAACGCAATACGCGGCTGACATCCCGCTAGCAATCGCATTCCCACCAGCATCTCTTGAGAACACATACGGTGAGTGGCTATCTAAGCAAGGTCAAACTCAGCTACGTATCTCTGAAACAGAGAAATACGCGCACGTAACTTTCTTCTTCAATGGTGGTGTTGAGAACGAATTCGAAGGCGAAGAGCGTCAACTTGTTGCTTCTCCAAAAGTAGCAACTTACGACCTACAGCCAGAGATGAGCTCAGAAGAGCTAACTGAGAAAATGGTTGCTGCAATCAAATCTGGTAAGTACGACACTATCATCTGTAACTACCCTAACCCAGATATGGTTGGTCACACTGGCGTTTACGAAGCAGCAGAGCAAGCTATCGAAGCAATCGACGGCTGTGTAGCTAAAATTGTTGCAGCAATCGAAGAAGTAGGCGGCCAAATGCTGATCACTGCTGACCACGGTAACGCTGAGATGATGGTAGACCCAGAAACAGGTGGCACTCACACTGCTCACACTAACCTACCTGTACCTCTAATCTACGTTGGTGACAAAGAAGTTGAGTTCAAAGAAGGCGGTAAACTGTCTGACCTAGCACCAACTATGCTGTCTCTAACTGGTCTTGAGATCCCAGCTGAAATGACGGGTGACGTACTAGTTAAGTAATTAACTGAGTAGCATCAAGACTAATAAGGCCTGAGCAATGCTCGGGCCTTTTTATTTTCATTTTTCGTCACCAGCAACTTTTGACATTCTCCTTTCTTCCAATCAAAAGGTTTGGGTATACTGGCTATCTCTCAAATAGTTAGGACAAATTTGAACAATGGCAATCACCCCATTAAGGACACTTCTCTCTCGCAAGTCTTGGTTTGCGCTCGGGTTGATACTTTCTGCCAACTCACTTTCCCCTAGCTACGCGGCAAGCAATGCTGAGCTCAAAGGTGTCAGCGGTGAAATATCTCGTCAAAAGCAATCACTGTCCAGTCAGCAACAGAAGCTCGACACTTTACAGAAGTCGCTAAAAAATCAAGAAACCACCATCAACCGTCTTGAAAGAGAAATCAAAGAGACCAAGGCTTCGCTGGCGACAACCAACGCCAATATCGCCAACTTGGACAAAAAGGTTGACCAGTTACTGGATCAAAAAAAGCAGCAAAGTGACAAGCTAGCAGAGCTGATTCAAACCTACTACGTTACCCAGCGAGCTAAAAGCTCATCGAACATTCTCAACCAAGGCGTTGAAGAAGACCGCATTAGCCAGTACTTTCAGCACCTAGCTAAAGCCAGAGCCGAGACCATTAGTGAACTTGAGGCAACCGTCAGAGAACTAGACGACAGCCAAGAGCAACTCAAGCTAGAAAAAGAGCAGCTTACTAGCTTGTTGAACCAACAGACTCAAAAACGCGATCAGTTAGCTAAAACACAGTCTCAGCGTAAAGGGACGGTGTCTAAGATTCGTAAGAGCATTTCGAACGATAAAGTGTACCTGTCTGAACTGCAACGCAACGAGACTCGCTTAAAAGCAGAGATTGCCAAAGCCGCGAAACGTAATGCGGTGCCGATGGATGGCATTGCCCGCCAGAAAGGCAAACTTCCTTGGCCAGTGAAAGGCCGCGTGTTGCATAACTACGGCTCACGCCAGACTGGCCAAATCAAATGGAAAGGAATGGTGATCGATGCCAACTACGGTCAATCAGTTAAAGCGGTCTACTCTGGCACTGTTGTATTCGCCGACTACCTTCGTGGCTACGGCTTAGTGGTGCTACTTGATCACGGCAAAGGCGATATGACGCTGTACGGATTCAACCAGAGCCTGATGAAGAAAGAAGGCGATAAAGTGACAAAAGGCGAAACAATCGCGCTTGCAGGAGACACGGGTGGACAATCGCAAGCATCGCTCTACTTTGAGATTCGCCGCAACAGTAAAACGCAAAACCCGAAAAGCTGGTTGACGCGATAATCAGCTGAGCAGATACAAATAAGGCGTCTTTTCCTCTCGAAAGGACGCCTTATTTTTTAAGCTTCGATACGATAGTGCTTTTCTACCGCATCAATGAAAGCGGTTAGCTGCTCTTTCGGCAGGGCGTTAATGCCAGCGGCCGCAGCTCTACCTCCACCAGATGGGAACTGCGCACAGATATCTCCAGCACCTTGCTTATTGTTTAGCGGCGCACGTAAAGAAACAGTATAAGTGCCATCACTGTTTTCGGTTAATACCGCGTGAGCAGAGTCTGGTGACTGATTCGCTAGTAGATTGCCGTAGACACCACTTATACGACGTGATGATGCTTCATTTGGCAGCTCAAATAGCCCTAATGTGGCGCTTTGATATTGAGGCTCTATCGCCAATGCTTTATCCATATCTTGCTGATAGGCAGATTGAAGTACGTGGAAAGGCGAGTCTTGATCAGTAATAACAGCAAAAGGATCATCGTAGGCCAAAAGCTCTTGAAACAGTGCCGCTGGGTCAAAATGAAGGTCATCAAGCTTTGAACCATAGCCGTTGTAGTTGATCAAGGTACCGAGCTCTTTTAGCTGAGCTTGCTGCTCGAGGCTTAGCCCTGCTTTAGTCGCTAACTGATCCGCTTTGGCAATCAAGTTATCACCATAAGCAGCAGTAATCGCCCAAGTGTGATAACGCCCTGCTAGCAACTCATCAACAATCAAGGCGGTACAGGTATTGGCATCCAAATCGATATGAGCCGTTAAGTTCTCATGCTGGGGAATATCGCCAGATTTATGGTGATCGGCGTAAAAAACCTTAGCTCCTGCACTCAATATGGTTTCAAGGCCTACTTTGTTCTTCTCCATGGAGATATCAAGCGCCGTGACCGAATCCTCTGCACTGACAGAAAGCTTTGCTAGCAACTGAATATCGCGTTTGACGCCGGTGACCAGCGTAGAGGGCTTTGGCTGTGTCAGCCTAAGTTGAAGCAGCGCGATAATGCCATCAGCATCACCGTTAAAAACATCAAAGTGCATAAAAGAAAACCCATTAAAATATCTCTCGATACTCTAATGGGTTCTACGTGTTTTAACAATTTCAGTTAGTTATAACTAGGATCCACACCTGTTAGGCATGAATAGCTTTAACACCATCTTCCAATAACTGCAGTTGCTCTAAGCCTTGTGCAGTTGCCTTTGGTTTCACCACTGAAATCATCTGTAGCATGCCTTGATGAATCACTTGCTCAGTAATCTGAGTACGTGGTGACATGGCCGCTTGATAACCTAACCAGCTTGAGGCAATCAAGTGCAATGTGGTCACCAGCGACTTCATCTCACTGTCTTCTACAGAGACTAACTCTAGGTCGACAAACGCGCGCATAATGTTGATCAGGTTGGCTTGAAGCTTCTCTTGAACTTGAATGTACTCTTCATGCAACTGTTCATCACGCTGTAAGATCTCAGGCAGGTTGGCGTAGAAGAAACGATATTTCCACATCAGGGTAAAGATAGAGTCTAGGTAATGCTTTAACAGCACCAGGCTTTCTTGCTGGCCTTGGATTGGCGTAAAGCGCTCTAGCAACTCATTCGAATAGAGAGCGAAGATCTCACGCACAATCTCTTGCTTATTGCGGAAATGGTAGTAGAGGTTACCAGGGCTGATGTCGATATGAGCTGCAATATGATTGGTTGTGATATTGCGCTCACCGTGCTCATTGAATAACTCTAGTGCTGCAAGCACGATTTTATCGCGTGTTTTCATTCTTTCCCGAACCCTATTCCATTAATCTAATCAGTATAACTGAGTATATTAACCAATAACAAAAAAGCGCCTGATTAGACCAGACGCTTTCATGTGTTTCTTAGTTATTTGTGGTACGGCTTAGATAACTCGTGCACCGCTTCAACAAATACGCCCGCATTTTCAGGCGGTACATCCAAGTGGATACCATGGCCAAGGTTGAATACATGGCCTGTACCGGCATCGCCAAAGCCTTCAAGGATAGTCGCGACTTCTTCACGAATACGCTCAGGAGAAGCGTAAAGCATTGATGGGTCCATGTTACCTTGCAGTGCCACTTTATCGCCTACGCGCTTCACAGCGTCTTGAATATTGATTGTCCAGTCAAGGCCAACGGCGTCACAGCCTGTCGCAGCGATCTGCTCTAACCACATACCACCATTCTTAGTAAATAGTGTTACTGGTACGCGGCGACCATCGTTTTCACGGATTAGACCATCAACGATTTTGTGCATGTACTGAAGCGAGAATAGGTTGTAATCACGCGGAGTCAGTACACCACCCCAAGTATCAAATACCATTACAGATTGAGCACCTGCTTTGATCTGTGCGTTTAGGTATTCGATCACACTGTCTGCTAGCTTATCAAGCAGTAGATGGAGAGTTTGTGGCTCTGCGTACATCATCTTTTTGATCTTAGTGAACGCTTTCGAGCTGCCACCTTCAACCATGTATGTCGCAAGAGTCCATGGGCTACCAGAGAAACCAATCAGTGGTACATCACCGTTAAGGTCTTTTCGGATCTGACGAACCGCGTTCATCACGTACTGAAGCTCACCTTCAGGATCTGGCAGACCAATCTTTTCAACGTCCGCTTTACATGTGATTGGCTTATCAAATACAGGGCCTTCACCGGCTGCGAAACGCAGTTCTAGACCCATTGCATCAGGAATCGTCAGGATGTCTGAGAACAAGATAGCGGCATCAAGAGGAAAACGGCGTAGTGGTTGAAGGGTTACTTCTGATGCAAGTTCTGCATTCTTACACAAAGACATGAAATCACCCGCTTCTGCGCGTGTCGCTTTGTATTCTGGAAGGTATCGACCTGCCTGACGCATCATCCATACTGGAGTGTAATCTACTGGCTCTTTTAGCAAGGCACGAAGATAGCGGTCATTCTTTAATTCAGTCATTCCGTTTTTCCGATTATTAGGCTTGTTTCTGTTGCGGCTATTCTAACACTGTTTGGCTCTCAAAAGCTGTGTGCTTTGCAACCTAGATCAAGTTATTAACTTTTAAATCAATGCTTAATTTGCACCCACCCAGTAACAGTGTTAAAAATTTGTTTGCTAGCGAAAACTACAATTATAAACCGAGCACTCAGTGCTTGGCATCTCATAACGACATCTTACTTACCCCCTCCTTCTGGAGGGTTTTTTTTATCTAAATTTCAATAAGATGCACTTTATTGGCCACACGTAAATTCAATTAACTCACGTGCGATTGTCCCCTTAGGAGCCACAGGAGGGAGCGCATCGAAATCAAACCATTTAGCATCACTCAGCTCGCTGTAATCTGGTTTTAGTATCCCTGATTCATATTCAGCGACAAAACCCATCATCATACTTGATGGAAAGGCCCAAGGCTGACTTCCAAAGTACTCAATATTTTTTACATCCACGCCCGTTTCCTCTTTCACTTCACGCGCGACGCACTGCTCCAATGTCTCACCGACCTCAAGGAACCCAGCGATTACGGTGTACATACCGTTTCGGTGCCTTGGATGTTGGGCCAGTAATATTTGCCCCTGTTTACGCACAGCTACAATGATGCACGGAAATATGCGCGGATAGTGCAACGTTCGACAATCGCTACATTGCATCGCAAGTTGATTATGATTGAGGTGGTTTCGACCACCACACAACGGACAAAAGCGCATACTCTGGGTCATATGACTGTATTGCACCGCTTTACTAAGCAAAAGGAAGAGTTCTTGAGGGAAGTGAAGGCACTCTCGCAAAGAAATAAGCTCGATTTCCTGCTCAAGATCGGCTGCATTTAACCACAATACCGGCGCCTTGTTATAACGACCAATTTCTATTACAGAGCTTGTTGGCAGAGAAAAGTCCTGCGCACTACCAAAAGGAATCGCATTATCAACCAACCAAACATCACTTCCTGATACAACGCACCAATAACAATTTTGCGTACGGTTTGTGTCACTTTTATTTAACATTCCACCCCCTCTTCACTTGCAGTTCGTCTATTTTACTGGCAATCTAAATTCATACCAGAGTTTGTAGTCCATCAATTTTGAGACTATAAATTCTAGTAAGGACAAGAGCTTGTATCTCTGCACACGCTTTAAGCTCAAAGCTTAATGGTCACCCAAGAAGTGACCCGATCATGAGGATATGGTCATGCTAAATAGATTCAAACAGACACAAGAACAATGGGGTGGCTCAAGCGAAGTCATCGATCACTGGCTTGAAACCCGTCAGTCACTTATCGTTGAATATTGTAAGCTAGGCTCCCTTCAACCCGCCAACGGTCACGCGAACGTTGTCGAACTTCCCTCTCCTAAAGAAATCAGTTCTTTCTGCGACCATGTTGTGGACTACATCTCTGAAGGCCATTTCAAGATCTACGATATGGTGATGGAAAAGTGGCAAGCCACTGGCTTCAAAACCAATGATGAGATCGATTCTGCCTACGCAAAAATCGTCCTGACCACTGAACCTCTACTTGAGTTTAATGACAAGTACGTCAAAGTGAGTGCCGACGATGAGCTACCTAACTTTGAAGTGGATATGTCAAAAGTAGGAGAGTTGCTTGAAGTGCGCTTTGAGGTTGAAGATAACCTTATTCAGTTGATCGCTGATAGTTTGGCATTCCCACCGGGAGCATAAGCAAGCGAGAAGCGAGAAGCGAGAAGCGAGAAGCGAGAAGCGAGAAGCGAGAAGCGAGAAGCGAGAAGCGAGAAGCGAGATTAAATCTTGAGGGTTGACGTGTATGCGTCAACCCTTTTACGTTTTTAGAACGGTCATCAACTAGAGATTTCTCAAGGCTAGTCAAAAGCTAATAGGGATTCCCTAATCGCTACCCTCAAAATGACAAACTCTCATTCTCCAAAAACAAAAAAGGCACCCGAAGGTGCCTTTTATCATTTCATAGCTAGCGATTACTCGTCAGCAGACTTATTCATCTGCAGAAAAGCCTGCGTTAAGCAATGCTGCAAGGTTGTCAGTCGCTTGTTCAGCTGAAGGACCTTCTTGCTCTTCTACACGCTTAGCTTGACGATCTTGGTGGTAAGCGAAACCTGTACCTGCTGGGATTAGACGACCAACAATTACGTTTTCTTTCAGACCACGTAGCTCATCACGCTTACCAGAAACTGCTGCTTCTGTTAGTACGCGCGTTGTCTCCTGGAACGATGCCGCAGAGATGAACGATTCAGTTGCTAGAGATGCTTTAGTGATACCTAGAAGCTCACGTTCGAAACGAACTAGCTCTTTACCTTCAGCTTCTAGCTGACGGTTAGCAATCTTAACGTTAGCGTATTCAACCTGTTCACCCACTAGGAACTCTGTAGAGTCACCAGCGTGTGTGATTGTACACTTACGTAGCATCTGACGAACGATCGTCTCAATGTGCTTATCGTTAATCTTAACGCCCTGTAGACGGTATACTTCTTGAACTTCGTTCGCGATGTACTGAGTCACAGCGTGGATACCACGTAGACGTAGAATGTCATGTGGAGACTCTGGGCCGTCTGCGATCACGTCACCACGTTCAACTTTCTCGCCTTCGAATACGTTAAGCTGACGGTGCTTAGGAATCATCTCTTCGTAAGCGTCGCCGCCGTCACGAGTGATTACTAGACGACGTTTACCTTTCGTCTCTTTACCGAAGCTCACAGTACCTGTGTGCTCAGCAAGAATCGCAGGCTCTTTCGGCTTACGTGCTTCGAATAGGTCAGCTACGCGAGGTAGACCACCGGTGATATCTTTGTTACCGCCAGATTTCTGAGGGATACGTGAAAGAGTATCACCCACGCCTACTTCAGCGCCGTCTTCAATGTTAACGATAGCTTTACCAGGTAGGAAGTAGTGAGCTGGCATTTCAGTACCAGGGATCATTACGTCGTTACCTTGCTCATCAACAAGTTTGATAGCTGGACGCATATCTTTACCTGCTGCTGGGCGAGCTGCCGCTTCAGTTACTTCGCTTGAAGATAGACCTGTTAGGTCATCTGTTTGACGAGAAACTGTTACACCGTCGATCATGTCAACGAACTGGATGCGACCTGCCACTTCAGTGATGATTGGCATAGTGTGCGCTTCCCAGTTAGCTACTGTGTCACCAGCTTCAACTGAGTCGTTGTCGCCTTTAGACAGTAGAGAACCGTAAGGCAGTTTGTGCTTCTCTTTCGTACGACCGAACTCATCAATGATAGTTAGTTCAGATGCACGAGAAGTAATAACAAGCTTGCCATCTTTGTTCGTTACATACTTAGCGTTGTGTAGCTTAACTGTACCAGTTGTCTTAGCTTGGATGCTGTTCTCTGCTGCTGCAGTAGATGCCGCACCACCGATGTGGAACGTACGCATTGTAAGCTGTGTACCCGGCTCACCGATAGACTGAGCAGCGATAACGCCCACTGCTTCACCTTGGTTCACTAGGTGGCCACGTGCTAGGTCACGACCGTAACACTGTGCACAACAACCGAAGTCTGCATCACAGGTAACTACAGAGCGCACTTTCATGCTATCTACTGAGTTCTCTTCCATGATCTGACACCACTTCTCATCAATTAGAGTATTACGTGGGATCAGTACTTCTTCAGTACCTGGCTTAAGAACATCTTCAGCAACTACACGACCTAGAGCTAGCTCAGAAAGTGCAACTTTAACGTCACCACCTTCGATGTGCGGCATCATGTCAACACCTTCGTGTGTGCCACAATCATGCTCGTGTACTACAACGTCTTGAGCAACGTCTACTAGACGACGAGTTAGGTAACCCGAGTTCGCTGTTTTCAGTGCCGTATCCGCAAGACCCTTACGAGCACCGTGCGTTGAGATAAAGTACTGAAGTACGTTTA
>Ga0209272_10001029_pt1 | contig 18864 bp, 33 predicted proteins | sample tdDd002_FD_187125 | JGI IMG/M metagenome (GOLD analysis project Ga0209272, IMG submission 187125) | Marine sediment microbial communities from the Atlantic coast under amendment with organic carbon and nitrate - tdDd00.2 (SPAdes)... | ecosystem: Environmental > Aquatic > Marine > Coastal >... | reverse complement strand
ACAGTCCTAACATTGGGCTGCACTTGCCAACCTGAAAATTGCGTTCCATCATATTCAATAATCATATGTATATTACGCATTTTACCACCCAATCTTAATTTGCTTAGAAGCTATCACAAATGACATGAATAAAATCATAGATACAACACCGTATATATCTAGTTTTGTATACTTTAGTTGTTTAAGTCGCGTTCTATTTTCGCCACCTCTGTAACAACGTGATTCCATTGCCATTGCCAATTCGTCCGCTCTCCTAAAGGCACCAACAAACAAAGGAACCAAAATAGGAATTAAGTTTCTTGCCCGCTGATACAGATTACCACTATCCATATTAGCGCCCCTTGCCATTTGTGCTTTCATAATTTTATCTGTTTCTTCTAATAAAGTTGGAATAAACCTTAAAGAAATAGTCATCATCATAGCAAGTTCATGGGCAGGTAATCCAATTTTTTTAAAGGGCATTAGCAAATGTTCAATTGCATCTGTTAGTTCAATAGGCGTTGTACATAGCGTTAGAAGAGATGTTCCCATAATCAAAAATACCAATCTTAAAGCCATAAATACTGCTATTTGTACCCCTTCATAAGTTATGCGTATAAACTTGTATGTAATCAGAGGAGTTCCATCTGTAAAAAACAAATTGATTCCGACAGTAAATATAATAATCATCATAATAGGCTTTAGGCCTTTTACCATATAAGAAAAAGGAACCTTTGACAGATAAATGACACCACTTAAGAATAAAACGATCAGACCATAAGCAATCACTTTGTCCACAAGAAAGAGACTTATAATATACATTGCTATGGCAATGATTTTAAACCTTGGATCCAGTTTATGAATTGGAGATTCGACAGGATAATACTGACCAATCGTTATGTCTCTAAGCATGGTTACGCCCTCCTAAAAAAGCTACCAACGCATCGTGGGCTTGTTCAACAGTAAATATATGATCTCCAAGATCTATCCCTTTTAACTTGAGACGATCCATAAGCTCTGTAACTTGTGGTATCCCCAATCCGACTTCTTTTAGCTTCTGAGAGTGTTTAAAAACGTCGCCGGGTGTTCCATTTAGAATCATTTTGCCTTGGTCCATAACCAAAATACGGTCCGTATACCTTGCAACTTCCTCCATGCTATGGGAAACAAGTATAACTGTTATGCCGTTTTGCTTATGCAACATTTTTATCTGTTTTAAAACATCTTCTCGTCCTATAGGATCTAAACCTGCTGTAGGTTCGTCTAATATCAGAACCTCTGGTCGCATAGCGACAACACCAGCTATAGCTGCACGTCGTTTTTGGCCACCACTAAGTTCAAAAGGAGAGCGATCTTTATTGGTTTCGTAATCTAAACCAACAAGCTCCATAGCTTCAATGACTCTTTCTTTAACTTCATCAGCTTTTAAACCCAATTGGATAGGTCCAAAAGCGATATCTTTTTCAATGGTTTCTTCAAAAAGTTGATACTCTGGGTATTGAAACACCAAGCCTACTTTTTTACGCACATCATTTAAATTAACTTTTGGTGCAGTAATTTCGTTTTGATGTATCCATATACGCCCAGTAGAAGGTTTAAGCAATCCATTTAAGTGCTGTATCAACGTAGATTTGCCTGATCCAGTATGGCCTATGAGGCCAATAAACTCACCTTGTGAAATGTCTAATGTTACATCATCTAATGCCTTTGTTTCAAAAGGACTTCCTTTATCATAGACGTAAGATACATTTTCTATTTTAATTGCCATATCACATTCACCATTTCTTCTACAGTTAAAACATCTTCCGGTAAATTCAATCCTGACTTACGCATTTCGTGGGCAAGCAATGTAACTTGAGGAACATCGAGTCCTAAAGCCTGCAATTTCTCTACATGGCTAAATACCTTTTTGGGGGTATCATCCATTATCACATGGCCCGATTCCATCACCACAACACGATCTGCCAATACAGCCTCTTCCATAAAGTGTGTTATTAAAACGATTGTAATGCCTTCTTCTTTATTCAAATGCATAATCGTATCTAAGACTTCTTTTCTACCTGATGGATCTAACATCGCTGTTGGTTCATCGAGTATGATGCACTGTGGTTTCATAGCGAGCACACCAGCAATAGCAACCCTTTGTTTTTGTCCACCCGACAACAAGTGTGGCGGTTTCTTTAAATGTTCTGTCATATTTACTGACGCTAATGACGCGTCTACACGTTGACGAATTTCATCAGGGTGTACACCTAAGTTTTCCGGTCCAAAAGCAACGTCTTCCTCAACAATAGTTGCTACGATTTGATTGTCTGGATTTTGAAATACCATACCAGCATTTCTTCGTATTTCCCACAATCTATTTTCATCTTGTGTGTCCATACCTAAGACATACATTTTACCACCACTTGGTAATAAAGTTGCATTCATCAATTTAGCCAATGTCGATTTGCCGGAACCGTTGTGTCCAATAATAGCTGTAAATTCACCTTTAAGAAGCTCTAAATCAATTTGATCTAAAGCATTTACAGGTTTATTTTCAGGACTTATATAGTTGAATTGCAATTTGTTTGCTTTAATCATATCCGTTACCCCTTTTAATGTGCTCATTTAAAAAGACATTCCTCAGACTACTGATAAAGTTCTCAACAATCTCAGAAAATAAATGTGTCATATTAAATCAGTACATTATAAGAAAACAAAGCATTTTTAACCGTTGAACATTCTATATTATAATAGAAATTCAACGGTTTCAAAATACGTCTTAGAATCGACAAAAGGGATTAAGTGAAATAACTTAATCCCTGATCGATACTGATCTATACTAGTTCAATAATAGCCATTGGAGCGCAATCGCCTCTCCTAGGACCAGTTTTCATAATGCGAGTATAACCACCATTACGTTCAGCGTACTTAGGTGCTACTTCATCAAACAAGTTCTTTACTACTGTTTCATCCAGCATGTAAGATAGAGCTTGTCTACGAGCATGAAGATCGCCACGCTTAGCAAGTGTAATCATCTTCTCAGCTAATTTTCTCGTTTCTTTTGCACGAGTTTCAGTCGTCTCAATGCGACCGTTCTTGATTAAACTAGTAACCAAGTTTCTCAACATCAAATCACGATGTGATGATAGTCTACCGAGTTTTCTGTAGTTAGCCATGTTCGTTCCCTCCTTTGCGCTTACTCATCAGAAGGTTTGAGTCCTAAGTCTAAATCCGCTAATTTATGTTTAACTTCTTCAAGTGACTTCTTACCCAAGTTTCTAACCTTCATCATATCTTCTTCCGAACGTTTCGTTAACTCTTCAACCGTGTTGATACCAGCACGCTTCAAGCAGTTGTACGAACGTACTGAAAGATCTAATTCCTCGATCGTCATCTCGAGAACTTTTTCTTTCTTGTCTTCTTCTTTTTCAACCATAATCTCTACACTGTCAATGCTGTCTGTCATATCGATAAACAGATTTAAATGTTCGCTCATGATTTTTGCACCAAGAGAAGCTGCCTCATCCGGTTTGATGCTACCATCTGTCCAAATTTCTAGAACAAGTTTATCGAAATCAGCAACTTGGCCAACTCGAGTCTTCTCAACTCCAAAATTACATTTAGAAACAGGTGTGAAAATAGAATCTACAGGGATAATACCAATTGGTAATCCGTGCTCTTTATTATTTTCTGCAGCAACATAACCTCGGCCCTTAGCCAAAGCAATTTCCATACTTAGCGATGAATTTTCTTCTAGCGTACAGATATACATATCTGTATTAAGAATTTCAACGTCTGCATCAGCTTTGATATCGCCAGCAGTAATGACGCCAGCTTCATCTGCATCAATACGCAGTATTTTTGTATCATCGTCTGAGTGAATCTTTGCCGAAAGACTCTTAAGGTTAAGAATAATTTCAACAACATCTTCACGTACACCAGGTACTGTTGAAAACTCATGAAGAACATTGTCAATCTTAATCCATTTAACAGCTGTTCCAGGTAAAGAAGATAATAGAATTCTTCTTAGGCTATTGCCCAGTGTTGTACCGTATCCTCTTTCAAGAGGCTCTACTACAAATTTGCCGTAGGTGTTGTCCTCACTTAAGTCTAAACACTCTATTACCGGTTTTTCAATTTCTATCACTCTACAAACCCTCCCTCTTCATAGTTAACTATGAGGGTAAACAATACCGTTACCTTGTTCCCCTAGACTATCTAGAGTAAAGCTCGATGATAAGATGCTCTTCAATTGGAAGATCAATATCACCACGAACTGGAAGTGAAATAATCTTACCTTCCATTTTTTCAACGTCAGACTCACACCAGTTAGGAGTCGTAGCTGAACGCTCTACCATTGCTTTAAACTTTGCAGAATTCTTGCTATTTGCTTTAACAGCAATAACATCACCAACTTTAAGTTCCATTGATGGAATATCTGCTTTACGACCATTGATCGTAAAGTGACCATGGTTTACAAGTTGACGTGCTTCTTTTCTTGAACTTGCGAAACCTAAACGATAAATAATATTATCGAAACGCATTTCAAGAAGTTGAAGGAAGTTCTCACCTGTAATACCATGCATTTTTTCAGCACGGTCATATGTTGCACGGAATTGGCCTTCCAATAATCCGTAATAACGCTTAACTTTTTGTTTCTCTCTTAATTGTACACCATAGTTAGATAACTTAGTACGTCTTGCACCGTGATGTCCAGGCACTTGAGCGCGTCTAGTTAGGGCACATTTATCTGTGTAGCATCGATCGCCTTTAAGGTAAAGTTTCTGACCTTCTCTTCGGCATAATCGACAGGATGGACCTGTATATCTAGCCATTTTTTACACCTCCCAGTAAAATTAAACTCTTCTACGTTTTGGTGGTCTACAGCCATTATGTGGAATCGGAGTTACGTCCGTAATCATGCTGATTTCAAGTCCTGTTGCTTGAAGCGCACGAATAGCGGCTTCACGCCCAGAACCTGGACCTTTAACAAATACTTCTACCGTCTTTAAACCATGTTCCATTGCAGCTTTAGCAGCAGCTTCTGCAGCCATTTGTGCAGCAAATGGAGTCGATTTTCTTGATCCTCTGAAGCCTAGGCTTCCGGCACTAGACCAAGAAATTGCGTTGCCTTGCACGTCAGTCAATGTAATCAACGTGTTGTTGAAAGTCGACTTGATATGTGCTTGACCGCGTTCAATATTCTTACGTTCGCGTCGTCTTCTACGCGTCGAACGAGCTTTCTTAGCTACCATGACCTAACCTCCTACTTCTTCTTCTTCGCTGCTACACGACGTGGACCCTTACGAGTACGTGCGTTAGTTTTCGTCTTTTGTCCACGAACCGGAAGTCCTTTTCTATGACGAATTCCTCTGTAACAACCGATTTCCTTCAAACGCTTGATATTCATTGCAATCTCGCGACGAAGGTCACCTTCTACGTTGTGATCTTCTTCTATTGCTGCTCTTAATTTACTAACTTCTTCTTCAGTCAAATCCTTAACTCGAGTATCTTCGCTAATTCCAGATTTTTCTAGGATTTGAGAAGATGTTGTTCTACCAATACCGAAGATATAAGTCAAGCCAATAATAACTCGCTTATCTCTTGGCAAGTCAACACCTGCTATACGCGCCATTCAATAGCACCTCCTATTTGAACGTCTTGTCAAACAATATATACTTCATCCTAATGTTTTGATATCAAGTGGGGGGAGCTCCCACACTCAACAGCCGCACCAATCCATTGGGTGATTTTTGTATTACCCTTGCTTTTGCTTATGCTTTGGGTTTTCGCAGATAATCATTACTCTGCCTTTTCTTTTAATAACCTTGCACTTTTCGCACATTGGTTTAACAGATGGTCTAACTTTCATCGGTTTTTCCTCCTTATCACTTACCTCGCCACGTAATGCGTCCACGAGTTAGATCGTATGGAGACAATTCTAAAGTTACCTTGTCACCCGGTAAGATCCGAATGAAGTTCATTCGAAGTTTACCTGAAATATGAGCAAGAACTTCATGATCGTTTTCCAATTTAACTCTGAACATCGCATTCGGTAGGGCTTCAACTACTGTACCTTTTACTTCAATCGCATCAGCTTTGGCCATTAACTGTAATCCCTCCTGTTTTGGGACTAAATCATTCCCAGCTTCTCAATTTCACGCCTTACCATTTGATTCGTAACTTTCCGATTATCGTTCAGCTTTTGCTGAATATCGTCACTGACTTGGTTCATCTTAGCCAGATGTTTGATTTTCTTACGTTTCGGACTTTCGATCCGTCTTAAATCTCCATCCACTATTCTAACATAAACTTCGTCAACAATCTCAATAATAATGAAAATTCTATCCTTATCTCGACCAGCTTTTGATTTAACAAATTGACCGATCAAAATATCTGTTGTGGTTACCATATAAACCACCTCATTTATGTTAAGCTTGTCAGGATCATCGGCTCATCTTCCGTGATCACGACTGTATGTTCGTAATGAGCTGACAACTTCCTGTCGACAGTAACAACCGTCCAGTTATCGAGTAGTGTCTCAACATGATAAGTACCTTGATTAACCATGGGTTCGATAGCTAAAACCATACCTGCTTGAAGTCTAGGTCCCTTGTTGGGAGGCCCGTAATTAGGTATCTGTGGATCTTCATGCATTTGAGTACCAATACCATGACCGACTAGATCCCGAACTACGCTGTATCCTTTACTTTCAACAAATGTTTGTATGGTATGACCGATATCTGATAATCGATATCCGAGTCGACACACCTTTAAACCTTCATAGAAACTTGCTTTTGTGACTTCAATAAGTTGACTGGCTTCATTACTAACCTTGCCCACTGCGTGGGTTTTGGCAGAGTCACCGTAGTAACCTTTGTAAATAGAGCCTATGTCTATGCTTATGATATCGCCTTCATTAAGAAGTCTTTTTCCTGGAATCCCATGAACCACTTCATCGTTGACAGAAGCACATATACTCGCCGGAAAACCACCGTAACCTTTAAACGCTGGCTCACCGCCTAATTTCCGTATTGTACTCTCAGCGACTGCATCTAGTTCCTGAGTTGTTATTCCGGGCTTTACGAGCCCACGAAGAACATCGTGGGTCTCTGCGACAATTTGCCCAGCTATACGCATGAGCTCAATCTCGCGTTTTGATTTTAGGACAATCATGTCCTAAACCTCTAAAGCCTTTACAATATCAGCGAACACCTTATCGATGTCTTGCTCACCTTCGATTTCAACTATCTTGCCACGTTTAGCATAATAATTGATCAATGGTGATGTTTCATCAAGGTAAACTTTCACTCTTTTTGAAACTGTTGCTTCGTTGTCATCATCTCTTTGATAAAGTTCGCCACCGCACTTGTCACAAACACTTTCAACACTAGGCGCATTAAATTTGATGTGATATGTAGCAGCACATGCTCTACAAATTCGTCGGCCAACAGCTCTCTCAACTAAGATCCCTGAGTCCACTTTGATGTTAACAACTTTATTAAGGGACGTGCTCATTTTAGATAAAACCTTATCTAAAGCTTCAGCTTGGTTCACAGTTCGTGGGAACCCGTCTAGTAGAAATCCTGACTTTGCGTCATCTTCCATAAGGCGATCTTCCACAATATCTACAACTAAGCTGTCCGGAACAAGAAGGCCCTGATTCATATAATCTTGAGCTTTCTTGCCGAGCTCCGTACCCTCTTTGATGTTTTTACGGAAGATATCACCCGTAGAGATGTGTGGAACACTGTATTTTTCAGCAATTCCAGCAGCCTGAGTACCTTTACCGGCACCCGGCGGTCCTAATAATATAAGTCTCATTACAACCATCTCCCGGCTTTTATTTTAAGAAACCTTGATAATTACGCATTACCATTTGTGCTTCGATTTGCTTCATTGTTTCAATTGATACACCCACTGCTATAAGAAGTGCCGTTCCACCAAATCGCATTTGTAATGGCTCTAGCGCATCAATTGCAAGTATTGCATTAGGCAACACTGCAACAAGTGCTAAGAAAATACCACCAGCAAGTGTTAATCGGTTAAGCGTTCTCATTAAGTATTCGCTCGTTGGACGACCCGGTCTAATACCAGGGATAAACCCACCGTTCTTCTTCATGTTATCAGCAACCTCAATTGGGTTGAAAGTAACAGACGTATAGAAATACGCGAAGAACATAATGAGTAAGGCATAAAATACGTTCCAAGCCACACCTGATGGCGAGAAGTACTTCGAAATCATACCGTAAAAGTCTGAGTTCGGCCAGAATGACGCTACTGTTTGTGGGAACATCAGTAGTGACATAGAGAAGATTACAGGGATAACACCCGCTTGATTAACCTTTAGCGGAATATGTGTGCTATGTCCACCGTACATCTTACGCCCAACAACACGCTTTGCGTATTGAACTGGGATTTTACGCGTCCCCTGCGTAATGTATATAACACCTGCTATAACAGCAATTGCCAATACAAGGAAAATAGCTAAACTAATAATGTTGATATCTCCTGAAATAACTTTCTTAACAGTTAATATCGTTCCGCTTGGTAACCTAGAAAGAATACCAGCGAAGATGAATAATGAAATCCCATTACCAATTCCATTTTCTGTGATTTTTTCGCCTAAGTACATTAAGAATGCTGTCCCTGCTGTCAACGTTAGTACCGCAATAGCTGCTGAAACAAAGTTGAAGTCAATAAACGCTCTGCGGAATAAACCTAACGTGATACCAATGGATTGAACAATCGCTAAAATAACTGTACCATAACGTGTCATTTGAACGAGTTTCTTTTTTCCAGCTTCCCCTTCTTTAGCAAGCTGTTCCAATGCAGGAATTGCTATTTGAAGAAGGTTCACAATGATTGATGCCGTAATATATGGTGATATACCCAATGCGAAAATCGTAAAGTTCTTAAAAGATCCACCAGACATGAGGTCGAAGAAGCTTAAGATGCCATCTCCTCCGTCATTAAAAAGTGTTCCTAAAAGTTCTCCGTTAATACCAGGTACAGGAATTGCTGCACCTAATCTAAATACGACGATCATCATGAGTGTGTAACCGATACGTTTTCTTAAATCAGGAATTTTCCATGCATTCGTTAAAGTCGCGAGCAAATTAAATCACCTCTGCCTTTCCTCCAGCAGCTTCAATCTTCTTAATTGCTGACTGAGTGAATTTGTGTGCTTTTACTGTAAAGCTTTTCGTCAATTCACCGTCACCAAGAATCTTAAGACCGTAATTTAACTTACTTACTACGCCAGACTCTAAAAGCAATTCCGGTGTGATAACTGTATCAGCATCGAACGCTTCTAAATCCTTAACATTAATTGTTGTCCAATTTTTCTTGAACATGTGATTACTGAAGCCTCGCTTCGGTATTCTACGGAAAAGTGGCATTTGACCACCCTCGAATCCAGGTCTAACTCCTCCACCTGAACGCGAGTTTTGACCGTGCATACCTCGGCCTGCAGTTGTACCAGTTCCAGAACCAGTACCTCTACCAATACGCTTACGCTTTTTAGTAGAACCTGCTGATGGGCTTAACTCATGTAATTTCATGGTCGCACCTCCTCGATTTATACTTCTTCTACTTCTACTAAATGTCTAACTTGATGAATCATACCACGCATTGCTGCATTGTCTTGTTTTTCAACAACTTGACGGATCTTTTTTAGACCCAATGCTTCAATCGTTTTTCTATGCATTGGCTTAGCACCAATTGTGCTTTTTACCAGTTTAATTTTTAATGTAGTAGCCAAGGTTATACCCCCTAACCTAATATTTCCTCTACGGATTTACCTCTAACACGAGCAACTTGTTCAACTGTTTTCATTGAAGTTAATGCTTCAATAGTTGCGTTTGCCATGTTTCTTGGGTTATTACTTCCGAGAGATTTCGCACGAACATCCTTAACACCCGCAAGTTCTAATACTGCACGAACAGCACCACCTGCGATAACACCTGTACCTTCGCCAGCAGGCATGATTAATACTCTACCCGCGCCGAAACGTCCAACAATTTTATGCGGTACTGTTGTACCAACTCGAGGAACAGTAATTAGGTTACGCTTTGCGTTTTCGATTGCTTTACGAATCGCTTCAGGAACTTCTTGCGCTTTACCTTTACCAATACCAACATGACCATTCTCATCGCCAACAACTACTAAAGCAGCGAATCTGAAGTTACGTCCACCTTTAACAACTTTCGTAACACGGTTAATGTTAATAACCTGCTCCTTGAGGTCCATTTTGCTAGCGTCAATCTTTTGACCCTTCATAAAAGCTACCTCCCTAATTAGAATTTCAAGCCGGATTCTCTGGCACCGTCGCCAAGTTCCTTAACTCTACCATGATAGATATAACCTGCACGATCAAATACTACTGTATCTACACCTTTAGCTTGTGCTCTTTCGCCAACTAGCTTGCCAACTAAACGAGCTGCTTCTTTGTTTCCAGTGTTAGAAACTTGATCTGCAACTTCTTTAGATGACGCAGCAGCTAAAGTTGTACCAGTAGTATCGTCGATCACTTGTGCATATATATTCTTTGAACTTCTGAATACGTTTAATCTTGGTTTGTTAGGAGTTCCGGAAACTTTTTTACGAACTCGTCTTTGACGAGCTTTACGCGTTTCATTTTTACTTTTTTTCGTAATCATATTTGTCACTCCCTACTTATTTACCAGCTTTTCCTTCTTTACGTCTTACATATTCGCCAGCATAACGGATACCCTTACCTTTATATGGTTCAGGCTCTCTCCATGCACGAATCTTCGCCGCATAGTTACCAACAAGTTGCTTGTCGATTCCTTTTACGATGATTTCCGTATTAGAAGGAACTTCTACTGTAATACCTTCTGGATCTTCCATCGCTACTGGATGAGAGAATCCAAGTTGCAAGTCTAAAGTTTTACCTTTTTTACTTGCTCTATAACCTACACCTACGATTTGTAGTTTCTTTTCATACCCTTTTGTAACTCCAACTACCATGTTGGCAATTAAAGCACGTGTAAGGCCATGAAGTGCGCGGTGATGTTTTTTATCACTAGGTCGCGCTACTGTCAAAACTTTATCTTCGATAGCGATTGTCATGTCTTTGTTCATTTCTTCACTGAGCGTTCCCAAAGGACCCTTTACTGTTACTAAGTTTGATGCTTCAACTGTTACAGTAACGCCTTCAGGAAGGTCAATTGGTGATCTACCAATACGTGACATTCTGGCACCTCCTGTTTTCTATTGTCATTACCATACGTAACAGATTACTTCGCCACCTACACCGGCTTTACGAGCTTCTTTATCTGTAATAACTCCCTTAGAAGTTGAAAGAATCGCAATACCTAGGCCGCCAAGAACCTTTGGAACTTCATTTCTGTTTGCGTAAACGCGAAGACCTGGCTTCGAGATACGTTTAAGTCCTGAAATTACTCTTTCTTCGTCTTTCGTGTATTTAAGTTGAACACGAATCATGCCCTGCTTACTGTCTTCGATGACATCGAATCCTTTGATGAAACCTTCTGTTTTTAAGATCTCAGCAAGGCTCTTCTTCATATTTGAAGCTGGAATATCGCAGCTTGCATGTCTAACCATATTAGCATTACGGATACGTGTTAACATATCTGCAATAGGATCAGTCATTGTCATGATCAATTACCTCCTTTCGAATTACCAACTAGCTTTTCTGACTCCAGGAATTTGACCTTTATAGGCTAATTCTCTGAAACAGATACGGCAGATACCAAATTTTCTAAGCACTGAATGTGGTCTTCCACAAATTCGACATCTTGAGTATTCACGAGTCGAGTACTTTTGCTTTCGACTTTGTTTTACTTTAAGCGATTTTTTTGCCACTTCGGTCCCTCCTTATTGTTTGCTGAACGGCATCCCGAACAACTTCAAAAGTTCGCGAGCTTCTTCGTCAGATTCAGCAGTCGTTACGAAAGTGATATCAAAACCACGAACACTCTCAACTTGATCGTATTCAATTTCTGGGAAAATCAATTGCTCTTTAACTCCAAGCGTATAGTTTCCTCTTCCATCAAATGCGTTTGGGTTTACACCTCTAAAGTCACGAACACGTGGTAATGCGATTGAGATCAAACGATCTAAGAATTCATACATTGTTTCGCCACGTAAAGTAACTTTTGTTCCTACAACCATTCCTTCACGAACTTTAAAGTTCGCAACGGATTTTTTCGCTTTTGTAGTAATCGGTTTTTGACCCGTAATTGTTGCCATTTCTTTAACAACACCTTGGATCGCTTTTGTATTATCTTTTAAGTCACCAAGACCCGTGTTTACAACAATTTTTTCCACTTTAGGAATTTGCATAACACTGTCGTAGTTGAACTTTTCCATTAAAGATTTTTTTATTTCACTGTTAAACTTCTCTTTAAGTCTAGCCACAGAGCGAACCTCCTTTCGACTTTTTATTAATCAATTACATTGCCCGATTTTACTGAAACTCGGACTTTTTTACCGTTTTGAACGTCTGTCTTAACGCGTGTGCCAGACTTTGCTTTCGCATCGTATAACATTACGTTAGAAACATGGATCGCAGCTTCTTGGTGAACGATGCCTGCTTGTTGAACTTTTTGAGATGCTTTTTGGTGTTTTGTCACCATGTTCACACCTTCAACAATCACACGATCTTTCTTAGGCATTGCTTGAACAACTTTACCTGTTTTACCTTTATCTTTACCTGCGATAACTACTACAGTATCACCTTTTTTAATGTTCATGTTCTACACCTCCTAGATTACAGCACTTCCGGAGCAAGCGACAGAATCTTCATGTATTTCTTTTCACGAAGTTCACGTGCAACTGGTCCGAAAATACGCGTACCAACCGGAGTCATATCTTCTTTAATGATAACAGCTGCGTTATCATCAAATTTCAAGTAGCTACCATCTGTTCTCTTAACACCGAATTTCGATCTTACGATAACAGCTCTTACTACTTCACCTTTTTTAACAACACCGCCCGGCGTTGCATTTTTAACCGAACAGACGATTACATCGCCAATATTTCCATATCGTCTTTTAGATCCGCCTAAGACACGAATGCATAGAAGTTCTTTTGCACCCGAGTTATCAGCTACTTTCAGACGTGATTCTTGTTGTATCATCCAAGTAACCTCCTTCTTAAAGGCTTACTTAGCCTTCTCGATGATTTCAGTCAATCTCCATCTTTTATCTTTACTTAATGGTCTTGTTTCCATAATTCTTACTGTGTCACCAATGCCACAAGCGTTATCTTCATCATGTGCTTTGAACTTAATAGTGCTCTTAACACGCTTTGAGTATAATTTGTGCATTTTGAATGATTCAACAGCAACAACAATTGTTTTATCCATTTTATCGCTAACTACGCGTCCAACACGTACTTTACGTCTTCCTCGTTCCATCACTTAAACCTCCTTTTCTAAGGCTAAGCCTTTAGTTCGCGTTCACGGATTACCGTTCTAACGCGAGCAATATCCTTTTTAACATGTTTAATCATAAGTGGATTTTCAAGCTGGCCTGTAGCCAATTGAAAACGCAAGTTGAATAGTTCGTTCTTAAGATCACCTAACTTAGTTGTTAGTTCTTCGCTTTTCATATCGCGCCATTTATTAGCTTTCATTTAAGCTTCACCATCCTTTTCAACGATGTTGTCCTGGCGTAGTACAAACTTACATTTGATTGGAAGCTTCATAGCAGCAAGGCGCATTGCATCACGTGCTAGATCTTCATCAACTCCTGAAAGTTCAAACATTACTCTACCTGGTTTAACTACTGCTACCCAGTATTCAGGTGAACCTTTACCGGCACCCATACGTGTTTCAGCAGGTTTTTGAGTGATAGGCTTATGAGGGAATATTTTAATCCAAACCTTACCACCTCTTTTGATTTTTCTGTTTATGGCGATACGTGCAGCTTCAATTTGATTTGAAGTAATCCACGCAGGTTCTTGTGCAACCAATCCATAATCACCATATGAAACCGTGTTTCCACGGAGAGCCTTACCTTTCATTCTGCCGCGATGTACACGACGACGTTTAACTCTTTTAGGCATTAACATGGTGTTTGGCCTCCTTCCGTAATTCAATCTTATTTCAAATTGTTCTTACTTTTATTATCGTTTGTTTGGTCTTTGATTTGGTCTGTTGTTTCTTCTTGCAGGCTTCTTACCACCACGTCCGCGGTTATCTCTTTGCTTACGAGGCTCCATTCTTAACAAACCTTTTTCGCTTGTTACATTTGGAAGAATCTCGCCTTTGTTGATCCAAACTTTAACACCAATTTTACCGTAAGTTGTGTTTGCTTCAGCGAATCCGTAATCGATGTCCATACGAAGTGTAGATAAAGGTACATTACCTTCAGAATACCCTTCAACACGTGCCATCTCAGCTCCACCTAAACGACCTGAACACATAACCTTGATCCCTTTAGCGCCAGAACGCATAGAACGACCAATTGATTGTTTCATAGCTCTTCTGAAAGATACACGTCTCTCTAATGAGAAAGCAATGTTTTCAGCAACTAATTGTGAATCAGTGTCTACATTTTGAACTTCAGAAATATCTAATTGAATTGACTTTTTAGTCATTTGCTCAAGACTTTGACGAAGTTTCTTTATGCTTTCGCCACCTTTACCTACAACCATTCCTGGCTTCGCAGTAAAGATATTGATTTTTAATTTATTGTTTGCAGCACGATCAATGTAGATTCTTGATATACCAGAAGTATACAGTTGCTTCTTAACGAAAGTACGAATATCGTAATCTTCTTTAAGGTAGTCTGCAAAATCTTTCTTGTTAGCATACCATTTCGAATCCCAGTCTTTAATAACACCGACTCTTAATCCGTGCGGGCTTACTTTTTGACCCATTCGTTAACCCTCCTTATTTCTTCTCTGCCACAACAACGCCAATGTGCGATGTTCTGTGCTTAATAGGATTTGCTCTACCCATTGAACCCGCCTTAAAACGTTTCATCGTAGGTCCTTGGTTTGCATAAACTTCAGAAACAAATAAGTTTTCTGCGTCCATGTCAAAATTATTCTCAGCGTTTGCAACTGCTGATTGCATTACTTTATAAAGAATGCGAGCACTTTTTCTCGGTGTGAACTTCAAGATTGCCAACGCTTCGTTAACATCTTTACCTCTCACTAAGTCAGCGACAGGCTTAACTTTTCTTGCCGAACAGCGCACAAATTTAGCTACAGCTTTAGCTTCCACGTGAATACCTCCTTATCATGATCGCTAATGAATTACTTCTTACTCTTCTTGTCTCCAGCGTGTCCTCTGTAAGTACGAGTAGGAGCAAATTCACCTAGCTTATGTCCGATCATATCTTCTGTAATATATACCGGTACATGTTTCTTACCGTCATGTACTGCTATTGTATGTCCAATCATTTGAGGGAAAATAGTCGAAGCTCTAGACCAAGACTTAACGACTTTTTTGTCACCAGATTGATTTAATTCTTCAATTTTCTTAAGAAGTCCTTTGTGAATAAAAGGTCCTTTTTTTAGGGAACGACCCATGCGTTTTCCTCCTTTCGCAAAACGTTATGCTGCTGAGGTCGTGTATCTTGACGTCCTCAGCCTACACAGCGTATTACTTCTTCTTTCTACCACGAATAATATATTTATCCGAATGCTTATTCTTTTTACGCGTTTTGTAACCAAGTGCCGGCTTACCCCATGGCGTCATCGGAGATGGACGACCAATTGGACAACGACCTTCACCACCACCATGTGGATGATCACAAGGGTTCATTACAGAACCACGAACTGTTGGGCGAATACCCATGTGACGCTTACGACCAGCTTTACCGATTGTAACGTTTTCGTGATCTGTGTTACCAACTTGTCCGATTGTTGCACGACAGTTAATTCTAATTAAACGAACTTCGCCAGATGGTAGACGTACGTGAGCGTAGTTACCTTCTTTTGCCATTAACTGAGCCGACATACCAGCAGCACGTACAAGCTGACCACCTTTACCAGGCTTAAGCTCGATGTTGTGAATTGTAGTACCGGTTGGCATATCTTTAAGTTCCATCGCATTTCCGACTTTAATATCCGAACCAGCGCCTGAGAAAATCTCATCACCTACACTTAATTTGTTAGGTGCAAGGATGTATCTTTTTTCACCATCTGCATAACATAGTAATGCGATGTTTGCTGATCTGTTTGGATCGTACTCGATCGCAGTTACCTTTGCAGGAACGCCATCTTTCAATCGTTTAAAATCGATGATTCTGTATTTGATCTTTCCACCGCCGCCTCTGTGACGAACTGTGATACGACCATGATTATTTCGACCTGAGTGTTTCTTGAGTGATTGTACAAGAGACTTTTCAGGTTGTTTTTTAGTAATTTCATCAAATGTTAAGACTGTTTTATGTCTAACACCAGGTGAAGTAGGTTTAAAACTTCTAACACCCATCGTTTTCCCTCCTTATCGTTCTGAGAATGTTCTGTGGATTACATTCCTTCAAAGATTTCGATTTCTTTGCTGTCAGCAGTTAATGTAATGACTGCTTTTTTCCAGCTTGCTGTTTTACCAACAAAGCGACCTTGTCTTTTTGGTTTTCCGTTAACATTTAATGTATTAACTTTAGCCACAGTTACGTCGAAAATACTTTCGATCGCTAATTTAATTTCAGTTTTGTTTGTTCTTCTGTCAACTTCAAAAGTGTATTTCTTGTCTGCTGCGTCCATCATACTTGTTTCAGTAATAATTGGTCGAATGACAACATCATAAGGAGTTCTCATTATGCATACACCTCCTCAATCTTTTCAACAGCTGATTTAGTTAGAATCAATGATGTATGGTTCAAAATTTGATATACGTTCATTGTTGAAACTAATGCTGTTTCTACACCCGGAAGGTTTTGAGCCGACTTAATCACATTTTCGTCTTTCTCAGACATTAAGATAAGGGCTTTCTTTTCTGCTTTAACGCTTCCAAGAATGTTCAACATATTTTTTGTCTTTGGAGCATCCATTGCAAGTTGATCCAAGACGATCATTTCATTGCATGATACTTTTGAGCTTAACGCTGATAACATCGCTAAACGCTTCACTTTACGAGGTAATTTGTAGCTGTAATCTCTTGGCTTTTTAGCAAAAGCAACACCACCACCCACAAAGTGAGGAGCACGAATCGTACCTTGACGAGCACGACCAGTACCTTTTTGTCTAAATGGTTTCTTACCCCCGCCTCTTACTTCAGCGCGAGTTTTTGCTGAATGCGTACCTTGTCTCTGGTTCGCTAGGTAGTTCTTTACGGTTTCGTGTAAAACACTTCCGTTAACTTCGATTCCGAAGATCGATTCGTTTAATTCAATTTCTCCAACTGTTTCGCCGGATACATTAATCACGTTCAATTTAGGCATTGTACTTCCTCCCTTCCTGTTCGAACTTTCTATTTGCCAGCCTTAACAGCCGCTTGAACAGTAACCATTCCACCCTTAGGGCCTGGAATAGCACCTTTAATTAATAGTAGATTTCGTTCTACATCTACTTTTGCGACTTCAAGGTTTTGTACAGTAACTTGTTCGTTACCCATACGTCCGGCCATGTGCATACCTTTGATAACACGAGCAGGATAAGAAGCAGCACCAATCGAACCTGGACGTCTGTGATACTTAGAACCATGTGTTTCTGGTCCACGTGACTGATTCCATCTCTTAATTGGGCCTTCAGTACCTTTACCTTTTGAAGTACCGATTACGTCAACTGTTTGACCTTCAGCAAATAAGTCTGCTTTGATCTCTTGGCCAACTGTGAATTCTGATGTGTCTTCAACACGGAATTCTTGTAAACGTCTTTTAACGCTTACACCAGCTTTAGCAAAGTGGCCTTTTAGTGGCTTGTTGATACGGTGTTCTTTTTGATCACCAAAACCAACTTGAATCGCACTATAACCATCTGTTTCAACTGTCTTAATTTGTGTTACGTAGACAGGACCTGCTTCTACAACTGTTACTGGGATCATTTGACCTTCTTCGTTGAAGATTTGAGTCATGCCGATTTTCTTACCGATAATGCTTTTCATTAATACACCTCCTGTTTGTCTTACAGCGGATTACATGTTCGACCCCGGTCTCACACGCAATCATACTAAGGTGAGGTTCAAGTATATAAACCTGTTTCTTAGTAAGCTTGTTTAATAGATATTACAATTTAATTTCAATATCCACACCAGCTGGTAAGTCTAAACGCATTAGCGCATCAACTGTCTTAGGTGTTGGATTTAAAATGTCGATCAAACGCTTGTGCGTTCTCATTTCAAACTGCTCTCTTGCATCTTTATACTTATGCACAGCTCTTAGTACTGTAATGATCTCTTTCTTTGTTGGTAATGGAACTGGTCCAGAGATATCAGCACCTGTTCTTTTAGCAGTTTCAACAATTTTCGCTGCTGAGTTGTCGATGATTTTGTGGTCATACGACTTCAATCTGATTCTGATTTTTTGTCCTGGTTTGTTAGTCATAAAAAAAAACCTCCTTATTATCGTACGTTGTTTTGGTCACATACGAGGGAAGTCATGCACACTCTACCGGGCGTTCACAATTGTTATTGTAAACTTAGGTGCATTTCCCCGTCGCCCATTTCTAAGAACGGACATTTCTCAGTAGAAATTCTCTGTCAAACAGTAACTTCCTACGTCATCGCAGTACACAAACACGCTAGTATAGTATATCGCACTCACACATAAAACACAAGGTCTTTTTTCAACCTTTTTTAAAAGTTTTTTTATGTGAATGACCTTAGATAGAATACTATGATTTGGGGCTGTTGTCTACTTTAATTTGGTAAAGTGCGTGTTTCTTCTATATATATAGGAGAAAGAGGAGCGCGGAGTTCGGAGAACGGAGAACGGAAGGGTCAAAACCCAGAAGCAA
>Ga0209272_10001027_pt1 | contig 18874 bp, 20 predicted proteins | sample tdDd002_FD_187125 | JGI IMG/M metagenome (GOLD analysis project Ga0209272, IMG submission 187125) | Marine sediment microbial communities from the Atlantic coast under amendment with organic carbon and nitrate - tdDd00.2 (SPAdes)... | ecosystem: Environmental > Aquatic > Marine > Coastal >... | reverse complement strand
GGGTGTGATTTTATGGAACTTATGAATTACATGGAGAGTTCGGTAGAGCACTACTTACCAAATCTTCTTAGAGCATTTCCTAATATATGTACGTGTGAACACTGTCTAATGGACATTAAAGCTATCGCGCTCAACAATTTAAAACCGCATTATGTTGTTACAAGAAAAGGTGAAATTTATTCGAAAATTGGCGAAATGAACTTGCAGTATGAAACAGACATACTTAAGGCACTTATAGATGCAATAAATCTTGTTTCAAAGAGCCCTCGCCATACAGTGGAGGATGATCAAAATTAATATTTATCTGGTCGGAATGATGGGATCAGGCAAGAGTACGATCGGTCGATTGTTGGCCGATCGTTTAAATATGTCCTGGATTGATATGGATGAAATGATTGAAGCAGAAGGCATGAAAATATCAAAGATATTTGAGCTCCATGGCGAAGATCATTTTAGAGCCCTAGAAGAAAAAATAGCAATACGTGTATCAAATATGACAGACAAAGTTGTTTCCACTGGTGGTGGGGCTGTTCTTAGAGAGTCAAATTTGAAAGCTATGAAAGCCAGCGGGAAAATAGTATACCTAAATGGATCTTGCGAAACATTACTTCGAAATCTTGAAGCTGGAAGAGATCATAGGCCACTTCTCAAAGAGGGTAGCCTAGAGGGTAAAGTGAAGAATTTATTATCCGTTAGAAGTGATATCTATGAGTCTTGTGCAGATATTAGCATATGCACGGACCGTAAACGTCCCTATTTGATCGTGGATGAAGTGGAAAGTGAACTTTCGAAACTGTTAAAACTTTGATGACAAGCGCATTTGCTTGCTATTCAAACAAGGAAAAGTGTGGTAATATATATTGGGATGTGACGCTATGTCTAGGAAACTACTGGTTATAAACGGACCAAACTTAAATTTACTTGGAAAACGTAAAGCCGAGCACTACGGCTCTTTGACGCTTGAAACTATTGAAGACAAGCTTAGACATACAGCCGAAGACGCAGGTCTTGAAATTGCGTTCTTTCAGTCAAATCATGAAGGTGAAATAATAGACAGACTTCATAGTGCAATGGGGAGTGTTGATGGTATTATAATGAATCCCGGTGCATTTACACATTATTCAGTTGCAATTCGAGACGCTATAGAAGCTATTCAGATTCCTGTCATTGAAGTTCACTTGTCCAATATACATGCTCGTGAGTCTTTTAGACACAAATCTGTGATTGCACCAGTTTGTATTGGACAAATTGCTGGTCTTAAAGATTATGGTTACTATGCGGCCGTGCATGCTCTGAATGAATTCTTAGACAGGGATGGTGCGTAGAACATGACTGTATTAATCAAGTTACGCGAGGCAATGAAACAAAATGGTTTTGAAGCTGTTTTGATTACAAAGCCTGAAAATAGAAGATATGTAAGTGGTTTTACAGGTACATCAGGAATTGTTGTTGTCACTCAGACTAATGCATGGTTTGTGACGGATTTTCGTTACAAAGATCAAGCGGCTTCTGAATGTGAAGGATTTGAGATTTTAATTCACACGCCTGAAAAATCTGTTTATCAGGTTTTGAATGAACTTGAATTAAAGAGTCTTGCTTTTGAAGATGAGAACATGACTGTGAGTCAGTACAATACTTATATTTCTGAAATGGGTCAGACGGAGTTTGTGTCTATCAGCCAAATGGTTGAGGGACTCAGAATTCAAAAGACACATGACGAGATTGATATGATTAGAAAATCAGCTGCAATAACAGATGCGGGTTTTAGTCATATTATCAGTTACATAAAACCAGGTATGAAAGAAATAGAAGTTGCACTTGAACTTGAGATGTTTATGAAAAAACAAGGCGCAAGCGCACTTTCATTTGATATTATAGTTGCATCTGGCTTACGTTCTTCACTTCCGCATGGAAGAGCCAGTGAAAAAATTATTGAAGATGGCGATTTCATAACAATGGACTTTGGTTGTATCTATAAGGGCTATTGCTCAGATATGACAAGAACTGTTGTTGTTGGAGAAGCATCTGAGAAACAGAAGAAAGTTTATGAAACGGTTTTAAAGGCACAAGAAGCTGCTCTTAAAGCCATCAAACCCGGAATCAGTGGGAAAGACGCTGACAAGGTTGCTAGAGACATTATCACCGAAGAAGGGTTTGGCGAATATTTTGGCCACGGACTTGGACACGGGGTTGGTCTTGAAGTGCATGAGGCACCAAGACTTGCACCGATCGGTGAAAAAATATTAAAAGAAAATATGGTGGTTACAGATGAACCGGGTATCTATATTCCTGACTTCGGTGGTGTTAGAATTGAAGACCTCATTGTTGTTACAGAAGATGGATGCGAAAGATTATCGACGTCACCAAAACATTTAATTCAGATTTAATCGGAGGTATAGGCATGATTTCAGCAGGTGATTTTAGAAAAGGTATGACATTTGAAATTAACGGTGAACCAGTAGTGGTTATCGATTTCCAACATGTTAAGCCAGGTAAAGGTGCTGCGTTTGTAAGAACAAAGTACAAGAGTCTTCTTACGGGAGCGACTCGTGATCAAGCGTTTAACCCATCAGAGAAATTCCCAAAAGCTCATATTGAGTCAAAGGAAATGCAGTATCTATATAATGATGGTGATCTATACTTCTTCATGGATAATGAAACTTATGATCAAATTCCAATTCAGCATACTGTTATGGAATCTGCGATTAAGTACATTAAAGAAAATGACAACGTAATGCTTAAGTTCTACAAAGGTTCGTGTTTCTTAGTTGAACCACCGAACTTTGTTATTCTTGAAGTAACAGAGTGTGAGCCTGGTATTAAAGGTGACACAGCTTCAAATGTTACTAAAAAAGCTGTTGTTGAAACTGGCGCAGTAGTTAACGTTCCATTGTTCGTTAACGAAGGTGACAAGATTAAGATTGATACTCGTACTGATGAATACCTGTCACGTGCATAAAGCTGGACAGTTATCATAAAAAACAACTCAGTGAGTAAATTTAGTTATGTGATTAAATAATGCCACTGAACAAACTACTTTAAGGAGGTTATATCATGAGCTATCTACTAGAAAAGGTGTCATATGTTAAGGGGCTTGCTGAAGGTATGGAAGTTGAATCTAATTCCAAGGAAGGCAAACTACTAGTACATATCATTGATCTGCTAGACGATTTTGCCAACGCTTTCGACGAACTTGATACAGACCTCGAAGAGCTAGAAGAATACGTTGAAGACGTAGACGAAGATCTTGCTGATCTTGAAGATTACGTGGAGTCTGTAGATGAAGATCTAGCTGATCTTGAAGATGAAGTCGAAATGGAACTGGGTCTTGACGATTACGATGAATTCCAATGTCCGCATTGTGGTGAAATTGTATTTGTTGATCAAGACGAGGATGATGAGTGCTGCGTTGAGCTTACGTGTCCTGAGTGCGGTGAAGACTTTGTAGTTTCAGAGATGTGTTGTTGCGATGAGGTTACTCTAGAGCAAGACGAAATTACAGAAGAATAAGTAATAATTTATAAAAGAAATACCCGCTGATGACTAATCGGCGGGTTTTTCAGTCTTTAACCCAGAGTATTCTTATAATTCTGGGAAATTGTAAACACACTGTAATCCAGTCGGTACATTGTGTTTCGAAGACGCTTCTGTTATAATATTTTTATGATTGGAGGGAATATAATGACTGATAAGACACAAATAAATGCTTTGGAACATGGCAACGTAAATATTTCTGATGACGTAATTGGAATAATCACTTCAATTGCAGCAGCTGAGATTGAAGGCGTTAATGGTCTAACTGGTGGTTTTGCAGAAGATCTGGCTGAAAAGTTCGGCGTTAAGAACTTAAAAAAAGGTGTAAAAGTTGATATTGAAGACGACGTAGTGGTTGTTGATTTAAATATTGTTGTAGACTTCGGAATTAAAATTCCTGACGTAGCTTGGAAGGTTCAAGAGAGCGTCAAGAGCGCGGTTGAAACGATGACAGGACTAAGTGTTAAAGCTGTCAATATCCACGTTCAAGGGATCAATATGGACTCAGGTGATGAATTACCGCTAGAGGAAACTATTGAAGAGTAAATAATGGCGAACTCATTTTGAGTTCGCTGTATTTTCGTTATGAACGTATTGTATTTTAAACAGAGACAAGTGAAATATTGGAGGAAGACATGGGTAGAAAACAGGCGCGTGAAACGGCAATGCAGTGCCTATACCAGTTAGAGATGCACAGCGAATACTCAAGCGATAGAGTTGGCTCGTACATTGATGGTGTAACACAAAATGATGCAGATAAAGTATTTGTTGAAGAAATTGTTGGAAAGTTCATTGAGCACAAAGCGGCAATTGATGAAGAGATCACTAGTCATCTTAAAAAAGGTTGGAAATTAGAGAGAATCGCAAATATTGATTTGGCTATTTTAAGAATTGCACTTACAGAGATTATGTTCTTCGAAGACATTCCTGCGAGTGTTTCAATCAATGAAGCGGTAGAGTTATCAAAAAAATTCAGTGATGAATCTTCAGGATCATTTATCAATGGACTTCTTGGTGCGTCAGTGGGTAATAAAAAGGACTGATTTTAATATGAGACCTTTCACCTTAGGTATCGACACAAGTTGCTATACAACGTCCATTGCAGTCGTAGACGAAAATGACGTACTCATTAGCGAAAACAGAATGATGCTTGAAGTTAAAAAAGGGGCCCGTGGTCTGAGACAGTCCGAGGGCTTTTTTCAGCATGTCATAAATTTGCCAATTCTTTTTGAAGAAATGTGCAAAGATGTGGATGTCAGCAAGATAGGGTGTATTGCTGTAAGCACTAGACCAAGGAATCAAGAGGACTCGTATATGCCTGTATTTACGGCAGGAGAAAAGTTTGCGAGAACCCTGTCATTGGCCTTGAATATCCCAGTGTTTACAACAACACATCAAGATGGCCATTTAATGGCCAGTGCAAAAGCAGTCAGCTTTGATCATACAAAGCCGCACGTATCAGTCCATTTATCGGGTGGCACATCTGAAATTCTACGTACCCATTGGGCCTCGAACGGATTTGATGTAGAAGTAATCGGCGGAGCACTCGATCTTTCTGCAGGACAACTTATCGATCGTGTTGGTGTTGCAATGGGCATTGATTTCCCATGTGGACAGGCGATGGATCAAATGCTATATGACAGTAAAAAGAACTTATACTTCCCTGTTTCTGTTAAAGAATCATGGTTCAATTTATGTGGCTCAGAAACGTATGGTTTAAACTACATTGAAAATAATGAATCACGTTCAGACATATCAAAAGGTCTTTTTAATGTTCTTTCGAAAACTATAACCTTATGTTTAGAAGATGCATGTGGAAAGACGGGAATCAATGAGGTTTTAATGGCTGGTGGTGTTTCATCAAGTAAGTATCTACGATCGGACTTAAAAAAGAGACTTGCTAAGAAAAACATAAAGGCTTATTTTACAACCGCGAAATATGCCGCAGATAACGCGATTGGCGTGGCATGGCTAGGTGCATTAAGTAGGTCTGATAGGGGTGGAAATCATGAAGCTTAGACCTTTATCGGTAACAGAAGTAAACTCATACATAAAAAGAAATCTTTCCTATGATCCTATTCTTTCGAACCTGATTGTTGAAGGTGAGTTATCAAATTACAAACTTCATTCAAGCGGACACGCTTATTTCAGTTTAAAAGATGGCGGGTCAAGAATAAGTTGTGTTATGTTTCATGACGCTTTTAAAAGGGTTGATTTTGAGCCAAAGGACGGAATGAAGATTCAGGCCAAAGGATATATTTCAGTATATGAGCGAGATGGTAAGTATCAATTGTATGTAAAATCCATGGAGCAAAGTGGACTCGGAGACTTACATCTTAAGTTTGAAGCATTAAAAAAGGATCTCCAGGCAGAGGGACTTTTTGAACCAGATATAAAAAAATCTATTCCAGAGTATCCAGAGCGTGTTGCGGTGATTACATCACCAACGGGTGCTGCGGTTCGAGATATTGTAAATGTCATCACAAGACGTACGTCTTATGTAGATGTGGTTGTATTCCCAGTGCGGGTTCAAGGCGAAACATCATCTTTAGAAGTAGCTGAGGCTATCAGGAATGCTAATGAAATTGGTGGTTTTGATACAATTATTGTTGGCCGTGGTGGTGGATCAATAGAAGAGCTATGGTCTTTTAACGAGGAAATGGTGGCACGAGCGATTTTTGACTCAGAAATCCCTGTTATCTCCGCAGTTGGACATGAAACAGACTTTACGATTTCTGATTTTGTGTCAGATCTTAGAGCGCCAACACCTTCAGCAGCAGCTGAACTTGTTGCGGTATCTAATGTCGAACTTTACGGTATGTTAAATGCCTATCGCAGTAAGATGAATGATGCTCTGAAACTCAAGATTCGACCTGCTAGGGAAATTCTTGATAACAATAGACCAGATTTACTGCATGATAAATTGAGTCGCATGGTCGATACAAAGCGGTATGACTTAGAAGTATATAAACAAAGATTAGATCAGTCCATGGAACAACTCATTCTTCTGAAACGGCAAAGTCTTAAATATACTGGCCAAATGCTAAATCAGATGAGTCCTCTTAAAACACTTGATCGAGGCTACTCTATAGTACAAACGAGTTCAAACGATGTTGTTATGAGCGTTGGTGCTGTTGCGGTTGGAGATGAAGTTCGAATTAAGGTGTCAGACGGAGAACTGGATTGTAAAGTCATTGGCGTAAAAGAGAGTGTAGGTGATCATAATGGCTAAAAAGAAAAATTTTGAGAATCAGCTCGATCGACTTAAAGAAATTGTTGATAAAATGGAAAAAGGCAATGTAAAACTTGAAGACGCCTTAAAGCTATTTGAAGAAGGCGTGGGTATTTACTCAAATTGCAATACACTTCTTGACGATGCTGAACAAAAAATCAAGATCATAACGGCTGGCGAAGAAAAAGATTTCGATGAAGCATAAAGGCGGGATCCTATGTTAGAACAACATACTAAAAATACTTCTTTTAACGACTTATTACATAAGAAGAAAAATAGATTTGAAGAGCATTTATACACGTACTTCAAGTCGGGAAATAGTACATATCAAAGAAACTTACATGAGTCTATGCGTTATAGTTTGCAAGCTGGTGGAAAGCGACTTAGACCTCTTTTTTTAATAGAATCAGCGGCTTTGTTTGGCTGTTCTATAGAGGAATCTCTTCCATTTGCATCTGCGATGGAGATGATCCATACATACTCACTGATTCATGACGATCTACCAGCAATGGATGATGACGAGTTGCGTCGAGGCAAGCCCACTTGTCATGTTCATTTTGGCGAGGCGCAAGCTATATTAGCTGGTGACGCACTTCTTAACAGTGCACACACGATTATGCTTAGAGCATCACTTGAAAGTACTAAAGTAGAGAATGCTGTTCGTGCATCAGTAGAGATTTCTTCTAAAGCTGGAGAAGACGGCATGATTGTAGGTCAGATAGCTGATATTGCAAACGAGAATTCTGAAATGGACTTAGAAACTTTAAACTACATTAATGTGAACAAAACGGGTGCGTTGATTGAAGCATCATTTGTAGCAGGCGCAATGCTTGGCGGTGCTTCTGACAATGAAATTGGAAAAATGAGGACGATAGCCCATAATATCGGCTTATCCTTTCAGATAATTGATGATATACTTGATATAGAAGGAGATACAGCGATTATCGGTAAACCAGCAGGTAGTGACGCGAAAAACGCTAAGACCACATATCCTTCTTTAATTGGTCTTGAAAATTCAAGAGAGAAAGCACGTACTTTAACATTAGAATCACTTGAATTGTTAGAATCAATGCCTTATAACACAGATTTTTTACGAACATTAATTGAAAAACTCCTTTCTAGAAAACTCTAGAAGTTTAGCATAATGTATGCTAATAAGTGGATATAAAGTAAGAGGGGTAGCAATGAATTTTTTTGAAGGCATTATGAATAACAACGTATTTGCTGCAGCTTTTATTGCTTGGTTTATAGCACAAGTTCTAAAAGTTATATTAACCTTTGTTTTAGAAGGCAGACTCAATATTTACAGAATGATAGGATCTGGTGGAATGCCGTCAAGTCACTCTTCGTTTGTTATGGGAATGTCTACTGCCGTCGGACTAGTGAGCGGTTGGAACTCACCAGAATATGCTATTGCTCTTGTTATAAGTCTTATAGTTATGTATGACGCGTCGGGTGTACGCCGCGCTGTGGGTAAACAAGCTATTATACTTAACAATATTATTGATGACTTGTACCACCATAAACCGGTGGCACAAGATAAACTAAAAGAACTTGTAGGACATACACCTGTAGAAGTATTTGCGGGTGCCATACTCGGTATTGTTGTTGCAAACTTTATCGTGTAATTAAATTGTTATTTACAGGTGGTGCAGTATTCTAGTCAGAGCTGTTAGCTTTGAAGGCGGGGCTAAAAATCCGTTAAAGGGCACATCGATGAAGTTCCTGGTATTGGCTGCCGACGCCCAGTTGGGAGCTTGTGCTGGGAGTAAGGTCGTGGGGGCGATCCACAATGGCATGTGGGCGATGACCCTCACTCCGTGGAGACCTATAACGTGAAAACGTATAGGAGTAAACCTGCATTCTGGTACCAAAGCTGGGTGCAGCGTAGCCTGCCTTGAGTGGAGGAGGCGGACGGTAGTCAGGCTTGACCGTATGGGCCCATATGGTCTGAGTCAATGCTAATCTAAACCTTTTCTGCAAAAGAGGCTAAGAGTTAACTTGCCTGTTGAGGAAAACTCCTAGACTGTTCTATGAAGTACTCTGGGGATTGAAGTGCGGTCTAAGTGGTAGTCCAGTCTCATAAACGGAAACGCTATGATTAAGGGCTTAATAGGAAACTGCTGTTTTGGCGACAAAACAGTGCCCTTTAGGGAAATCCAACTGGACCTAAGCCGTAAAATTTACTCAGAGTGCTGCCACCTGTTGATATATATAATCAACATATGTAATGAACTTTTGTACTATTATGTCTTTTACTGAATTATTATTATAGTTTCATATAAAAAAGGAGCGAGACGTCTTGAAGAGTAAAAAAGGCGGATCAAAAATTAAAAAAAAGAAAGCCTATGGCTGGATTGTAAAAGTGAGTTTACTCACTTTTGTTTTGGCTATTCTCATGAGTACATTGTCTGAAGCCGTTCTTAGGAACGTAGCTTTAGTTCCAGCGTTATCAGTGCTTCTTCTCATCATACTTGTGGGTGTGACATCTGATACAATTGGAATTGCAGTTGCAGCTGCTAAAGAGCAACCCTTTCATTCTATGGCTGCACAAAATATTCCAAGCGCTAGATATAGCGTGAATTTAGTGCGAAATGCTGGTCCGGTATCGAACTTTTGTAATGACGTTATTGGAGATATTGCTGGGATTGTAAGTGGTGCTGCTATTGCGATAATTCTTGTTCAAATCATGGAACTTGGTTTACCATTTGTTAACTTAGCAACTTTATCTGTTGTTTTAAGTGGTGTAGTCGCATCAATAACGGTTGGCGGAAAAGCCATTGGAAAAGAGCTTGCCCTTTCAAATTGGGAAGGCATTGTTGGATTTGTAGGTAAGGTCCTTTACTTATTAGACTATAAATTCCACATTCGTATTTTAAAAGACGTAAAGCGTCGATAATCGATTTTAAGAAAAGAGTGGTCAATATGCTACTAGATCAGATCAAATCACCTGAAGAATTAAAGAAACTTGGCAAAGCGGAGCTCATACGCCTTAGTGTAGAGATTCGCGATTTTTTGCTTTCTAGTATTTCTAAAACAGGTGGTCACTTGGCATCAAATCTAGGTGTTGTTGAATTAACTATAGCAATGCATAAAGTTTTTGACAGCCCCAAAGACAAAATTGTCTGGGATGTCGGTCATCAAGCTTATGTTCATAAGCTTCTGACTGGACGAAAAGAAGATTTTGGTCAGCTTCGTCAATTCGGCGGCATGAGCGGTTTTCCTAAACGTTGTGAAAGCACGCACGATTGTTTCGAAACAGGACATAGTTCGACCTCGATTTCAGCAGCTGTAGGGATTGCGAAAGCAAGAGACTTGAAAAATGAGTCACACAGTGTCATAGCAGTGATTGGTGATGGTGCTTTAACGGGTGGCATGGCTTTTGAGGCTATGAATCACGCAGGTCATGATGACCTTGATATCACAGTAATTCTTAATGATAACGAAATGTCGATTTCGGAGAATATAGGTGGTCTTTCTAAACAGCTCAGAAGGCTGAGAATGGCACCAGCTTACTCTAATATAAAGGGTGAAACAAGGACAATTTTATCCTCGATTCCTCATGTTGGAGAAGGTCTTACGAAATCTATTCATAAATTAAAGTCAGGACTTAAGGTGATGTTGGTTAACGGGATGCTGTTTGAAGGTCTTGGATATCAATACTATGGTCCAATTGATGGTCATAACCTTGATGAACTCACTTCAGTTCTAGAAATGTCGAAATCAGTGAAAGGGCCAAAGCTCATTCATGTGGTTACGAAAAAGGGAAGAGGGTATCTCCCAGCAGAAAAAAATCCTGCCGCTTACCACGGTGTTGGTCCATTTGATTTGAAAACAGGTGTGAATTCATCTAGTGGTAAAGTCTCTTATTCTAGTATGTTTGGTGAAACAATGATGGAACTCGCTGAAGAGGGTGAACCTTTGGTCGCTATAACTGCGGCTATGCCAGATGGTACTGGTTTAGGTAACTTTATGAAAAAGTACCCTGAGAAATTCATTGATGTGGGTATTGCGGAGCAGCATGCCGTTACAATGGCAGCTGGACTAGCAGCTGAAGGTATGAAACCTGTATTTACAGTGTATTCAACATTCCTTCAAAGAGCCTATGATCAGATTATTCATGATGTTTGCCTTCAAAACTTGCACGTGGTCTTTGCAATAGACAGAGCTGGTCTTGTTGGAAATGATGGAGAAACGCACCATGGCGTATTTGACTTATCATTTTTAACACATATCCCGAATATGACGGTTCTTGCGCCAAAAGATGGCCCTGAACTTAATCGAATGTTAAAATATGCGGTTGCTGAACATGAAGGTCCTATCGCGATTCGTTATCCACGAGGGAAAGCTATTGAAATAAGCGGTTCTGATAATCATGTGAGTACACCAGAAGTGGTTAAAGAAGGACATGATGTCACAATACTCGCTGTTGGGAATATGGTAGAGCGCGCTTTGAAGACATCAGAATTCCTTAATGAACAGGGTATATCTTGTGGTGTTGTTAATATCAGGCAAGTTTATCCGCTGAAAAAGGAACTTATTGGTAAAATCATGCTTGAGAACGCTTCAAAGCATATAGTAACATTGGAAGATAATGTCATCGAGAGTGGCTTTGGCTCGAGAGTCAATAGTTGGATTCATGAAGAATCCCTGAATATGAGTGTACAAAACTTAGGTATACCTAATAGATTTGTTCAACACGGGGATGTAGAAAAGCTTATGACGTCAATCGGTCTCGATCCAAAAGGGATTGCTAAGCGCATTCAAATGAAAATGAAAATTAGGAGCCACCAAAGATGAAAAAAGAAAGATTAGATGTTTTACTTGTAGAACTCGGAGAATTTGATTCACGTGAGAAGGCCAAGAGGACTATTATGGCAGGTATAGTATTCGTGGATGGCCAACGTGTTGACAAAGCAGGAACAAAAGTTAAAAGAGACTCTGATATTGTCATTAAAGGTAAAGCACTTCCATATGTAAGTCGCGGTGGTTTAAAGCTTGAAAAAGCGATAAAGGAGCTTGGCGTTTCCGTTGATGAGATGATCTGTATGGACATTGGAGCTTCGACTGGCGGATTTACTGACTGTATGCTTCAAAATGGCGCTGTAAAGGTTTATTCAGTAGATGTGGGTTATGGCCAGCTTGACTGGAAACTGCGAAATGACGAGCGCGTCGTTAATATGGAACGCACAAATATTAGACATGTAACCACTGAAGATATAGAAGACAAGATTCAATTTGTAAGTATAGATGTTTCATTCATTTCACTAAAACTGGTTTTACCTGTGGCATATGCCTTAATGGCTGAACAAGCTGAAATCGTATTCCTGATAAAACCTCAATTTGAGGCTGGTAAAGAAGAGGCGTCAAAAGAAAAAGGGGTCATCAAAAACCCTAAAGTTCATAGAGATGTCATTGATGGCATACTTCAATTTGCAGTTAAAGCAGGATTTAAAGTTAAAGCGTTAACATTTTCACCAATTACTGGACCAGCAGGAAATATCGAGTTTTTATGTCATGCCGTGAAGGGTGAATGTGAAGAAGAACTTGATATTGAAGGTCTAGCTGAGTTGGTTGTTGAGAAGGCGCATGAACGATTAAAATAGGAACTTAACCTGGGATAAATATTACAGTAAATTTATATTATAAGTTTCTTTATAAAAATAGAGGAAAATTCATGCAAATCTAGAAGTTTAAACTGTGTACCTTAGCTCTTACTTTTAATAACGGGGGGATTTAATTGAAATATTCACGTCATTCTAAAATTCTGGAAATAATTGAGGCACAAGAGGTTGAAACACAAGAAGAACTGGCCAACTCATTAAAAAAGAATGGGTTTAATGTAACTCAAGCAACCGTTTCACGAGATATAAAGGAACTTCGACTTATTAAAGTTCTTACAAAAGATGGTAAGTATAAATATGCAACAATCAAACAGCAAGAGAGTGTTATTTCTGAGAGATTCTTAAAGTTATTTAGAGACTCTGTAATTTCACTTGATCACGCAGGAAATATGGTTGTAATTAAGACTCTGGTTGGCGCAGCGAATGCAGCCGCAGCAGCTCTTGATGCACTAGACGTAAAACCTATTGTTGGATCTATTGCAGGTGATGACACGATATTCTTGCTGGTTAGAACACCGGAGGATATTGAAGAAGTCTTAGCAGAATTTAGAAAGATGATGTCTTAGTATTTTATACATTCATCTTGGAGGACATGTATGCTTCTAGAGTTATATATTGAAAATTTTGTACTTATTGATCAACTAACAATTCCATTTGAGCCGGGACTCAACATTCTTACAGGAGAAACAGGAGCTGGTAAATCTATCTTACTCGGTGCTCTTGATCTTATCCTTGGTGGGAAGTTTAATCGCGAGCTTATTAAACACTCTGATCAGAAGTCTATTATCCAGGGTACATTTGAGGTACAACCTGAAGCGGAAGCTGTTCTAAGCGGACATGGTGTAGATATTGAGGATGGCCTTGCAATCGTTACTAGAGAAATGCACAGCTCAGGCAGAAGTGTTCTTAGAATTAACGGAAGAATGGTTCCAAGGAGTGTGATCAGCGATTTTGGTGATTCACTTATGGACATACATGGACAGCATGAGCACCAATCATTACTAAGTGCATCCACTCACATTCGTTTGCTTGATATTTTTGCTAATGAACTTGTGGGAGATAATTTAATAAAAATATCCGACTCTTATGAACTCATTCGCTCAATTGAATCTGAATTGAGTGGTATTAAGCTTTCGCCAGAAGAAGTACAGCGTGAGCTAGAGTTGGTCAGATATCAATTAGATGAAATCAAAAAGGCTTCACTGCAAGCAGGTGAGGACGAGGAAATAGAAACGCGACTGGATTACCTAAAGAATTTCGAACAGATTCATTTGGTTATGAATGGTGCGCACGAGTCTCTTACATCTGAAGAGGGGATTTACTCGCAGCTTTCTGTACTTTTGCGGGATATTTCGGCAATAGAAAATTATGATCATAATATTCTAGAGATTAGAAAGAACCTAGAAGAGGTATATTATGGTATGGAAGGTCTTAATGATGAAATCAGACATTATGCTGAAAATGTTGAGTATATGCCTGAAGAACTTTCTGAAGTAGAAGGCCGACTAAATGTTATTAACGATTTGAAACGTAAATACGGTCAGTCTATAGATGAAATTTTAAACTTTGCGAAGTCTCTTGAAATTAGACTTGCCGAACTTGAAAATCACACGGATCTTGTTGAACGACTTGAACTTAAGTTGAAAAAAGAGACAGACTCTTTTGACATTATAGCTAAAGAACTTTCGAAACAGAGAAAATCTGCAGCTGAGAAATTTGAAGTTCAAATTATGCAGGAAATCCACGCACTAAACATGAAAGACGCAAAATTTAAAGTGACATTTAGTCCATCTGATCATAGACGAGCAGATGGTGCTGATAGAGTTGAATTTATGATTTCTACTAATCCTGGACAGCCACTAAGACCTCTTAAAAAAGTGGTTTCAGGTGGTGAACTTTCTAGAATCATGCTTTCCATAAAATTGATTCTTGGGAAGTTAGATGGAATCCCATCTCTTGTATTTGATGAGGTAGATACAGGAATCAGTGGCAAAACAGCAAGTGTCGTAGGGGAGAAGCTTCAAATGATCGCTAGATCACATCAAGTTATTTGTGTGACGCATTTACCTCAAATTGCGGTTATGGCGGATCATCACTTATTTATTGAAAAACAGACACATGCACAAGATACAGTATCATCTGTGCGGCCGCTTGATTTTGAAGAAAGAATTGAAGAAATTGGACGACTAATTGGTGGTGACACTATTACAGAGACAACTAGGGTGCATGCTGTTGAGCTATTAGAGCTTGCGAATGTAAGAAAACTGTCATCATAAAGGTGGGGATAACTATGAGCGATAAAATTCGTGTGTTGATTGTTGATGACAACCAGAATTTTTGTACAATTCTGAGTGAACATATCAGCGAACAGGATGATTTGGAAGTTGTGGGAATCGCGAATAACGGATTAAAAGCTGTAGAATTAATAAAAGAGACAATGCCTGATATTGTTGTGCTTGATATTATCATGCCACATCTGGATGGTCTCGGTGTTCTTGAAAAAGTGAGAGAACTTGATCTAATTGATAAAATTAAGTTCATTATATTATCAGCAGTGGGTCAAGATAATATCACTAGAAGAGCCATTAATTTAGGTGCAACGTATTATGTAATAAAACCATTTGATTTCGATCTGTTCATTGACAGACTTAGACAACTTTCGAAATCAAGATCCAAAGGAGACGAGCCAGCACTCAATTTAGATGGTAGAGTAGGTGCGAATTCTGGATCGGAGTTTACAACGATTGATGCCCGTATTACCGAAGTTCTTCATAAAATTGGTGTTCCACCTCATATTAAGGGATTCCAATATATTAGGGAAGCAATAACAATGGTTTACAAGGATTCTAGTTGCCTTAGCAAAGTTACAAAAATTATTTATCCTGGAATTGCTGAAAAGTTTGACACCACTGCGAGTCGTGTTGAAAGGGCAATCCGTAATGCCATTGAGATCGCTGTAAATCGTGGTAATCCTGATTATATTGAGAAATATTTTGGTCATTCGTTAAGTGGTAAGAAAAACAAACTTACGAACAGTGAATTCATAGCACTCGTTGCAGAGAAACTTCGAATGGAAGACTCTAAAACAAGCTAGTATACTTGTAACATCTGCATCCATGTCTAATCCGAAAGGAATTAATCAACGTGGCCATAAGGATAGTAACAGCCGTATTTGAATCACTAATTTTCAGTTTTACAATGTTTGGCGTCGCACACCGTAGAGAGGTACGACCCTTTTATCAGCATGCCCTGTTTATAATTATAAATACGGTCATGCTTTACTTTTTGGCATTAAATAACTTCTGGGAGCTTATCTTATTCTTTGTTGTGTTTATGGGGGTCTATACAACTTTATTTGATGTGGATCTTAAAACAACGGCATTAGGTGGTGTTAGCACCTATATGTTTGTCACTGTAAATCAACTTATTTGTGCATTATTATCTTTGCTTTGGTATGGTGAAATAATAGACTATAGGGTCATATTCAGGTATGCAAACTGGCCAATACTGTTGGTATCATTCATATTAGCGATTATTTTCATCGTCGCATTCAATATGTTTATAGCAATACCTAGAAGGCAATCTAAAGTCAGATATACCTTTGCAGATTTACCTGTACGCATTAATTTGCTGTTGGGTTTAATGCTCATTACTTTGGTAAGCTGGAATCTTAGGTATCTTTACAAAAACTGGGAGAACGTGGATTCAGTTCCAGGACTCTCAGACAAAATCATTATTCTTGTATTATTTGCCTCGGCTATGGTCGGAGGCATGATGATGATCATAAACCGCTACCTAATGAAATCACTGATTCTTGATCATGTATCAGAAAGTGCACAACGAGACGTTATGACTGGTACACTGAACAGAGAAGCAGGTCTTACTATACTTAAAGACATGATGAAGTCATCACGAGAGACAGGATCGCAGTTAACACTTTGTTTTGTTGATATCAACAATCTGAAATTTGTAAATGATAAATTCGGACATCATGAGGGTGATAGGCTTATCAGCATTGTGAGCTCTACAATCTCAGAGAGTCTTCGGTCAAGGGATATTCTCGCAAGACTAGGAGGCGATGAGTTTATTGTTATTTTTGGAGGCTGTGACGTCAAAAGAGCCAGGGCGATTTGGAGTCGTATTCTCGACCAATTTAAGACTATTAATTTGAGTGGTGAATTGAACTTTCCAGTAGGAATCAGTTCTGGATTTGTAGAATATGATCCAGAACGTCATTTATCAACGAAGTCTCTTCTTAGAGAAGCAGATGAAAAAATGTATAAAGACAAAAAATCACGAAAGAGTCATCGAAATCTTAAGTGATTTATATAAATATAGTTTATAAGTTAGCAATAGTTTATGAAAGTTGTGGTTCTATTCATATTTTGGGTTTCAATATGATAAAAAAATAGGTATAATGATAGTATTGTTCCGCTAATTTAGGACATTAGCGTATAAATGTTGAGTGAGGGGTTAATACGATGTTGGAAAAAATCACGTCGTTCTGTGATTATCTACAAAATGAGCGAAAGCTGTCTGCGAACACTCTAGATTCCTATTCGCGGGATTTACGAAGGTTTACTGAGTTTCTCGTAGGCAATGAAATCGATTCGTTTGAAGATGTCTCGGATAACACCGTATTGACTTATCAACTGCATCTTCAGAATCTTGGTCGGTCAGCAGCTACAGTATCAAGAAATCTTGCGACTCTTCGAACATTTTTCGGGTACTTATTGGATGAAGGTCTGATTACAAGGAATCCTACGCGGAAACTTGTATCTCCAAAAGCAGAACGGAAAATGCCGAAAGTCTTGACTCTAGCAGAAGTAGATTGCCTTTTAAATCAACCGGATACAGGAAGTGATACAGGAAAACGTGACAGAGCGATGTTAGAACTCCTATATGCTTCGGGTATACGTGTGACAGAAATGGTGACGCTTGATCTAGATGATGTCAATATTGATATTGGGTACATTAGATGTAAAAACGAGCGAACGAAGGATCGTATTATACCAATTGGAAAGATGGCAAAAGATGCTGTTTCCAATTATATAAGCGAATCTAGAGAAAAGCTGGTGAAGTCTGGTACAGAGGCTCTTTTTGTAAACTATTATGGAAAGAGATTGACAAGACAAGGATTTTGGAAGATCGTTAAACGCTATACGCAAATGGCCGGAATCGAAAAACCGATTACGCCACATACTTTAAGACATTCATTTGCAACACACCTAATCCAGAATGGTGCAGATTTAAAAGCTGTCCAAGAAATGCTGGGTCATTCGGACATTTCGACAACTCAAATGTATATTGAGCTTAGTCGAAGCCGAATACAAGAAGTGTACAACAAAGCGCACCCGCGAGCCTAATCTAAGCTCAATTTTGAGTGAAGTACTTGAGGGCTCTCGAGGTAAAGCCTTTAGGAGGAATGAACATGATTAAAAGAGTGATAATTTTTGTCATGGACAGCGTCGGAATTGGCGCATTACCAGATGCAGAACAATTCGGTGACATCGGCGTTAACACACTAGGTAATATTGCGAAAGCAAGTGAGTCATTCAATATTCCAAATCTAAAAAAGTTAGGTATTGGTAATATTGAGGGACTTGAAATGATCGGTCCTTATGAGCAGCCAATTGGTGCTTACGGTCGTTCTGGTGAAGTATCTAACGGTAAAGATACAACAACAGGACACTGGGAAATGGCCGGACTATTTCTAGAAGAGCCTTTTCAGACATTTCCTGGAGGATTCCCTGATGAAATCATTGCGGAATTTGAAGAGAAAACTGGACGAAAAGTATTATGTAACAAGCCATATTCAGGCACTGATGTTATAAATGATTATGGTGAAGAACACATGAAAACAGGCAATGTTATTGTGTATACATCTGCAGACAGTGTATTCCAGATTGCCGCTCATGAAGAGATCGTTCCACTTGACGAGCTCTACAAAATGTGTGAAATTGCTAGAAAAATAATGATGGGTGAGAACCAACTTGCTCGTATTATTGCTCGTCCATTTGTTGGAGAGCTTGGCAACTTTGCAAGAACTTCGAATAGACGCGACTATTCGTTGAAGCCATTTGACAAGACTGTACTTGATAACGCCAAAGAGGCAGGACTCGATGTACAAGCTGTCGGAAAAATCGTTGATATATTCGATGGAGAAGGTATTACAGAAGACGTTCATACTGTTTCAAATATGGACGGTGTTGACTGGACAATTAAGTATCTTAACAGAGATTCTAAGGGCATTATCTTTACGAATCTTGTTGATTTTGACGCAATGTACGGACATAGAAGAAATGTGTCTGGATACCGCGCTGCGATTGAAGAGTTAGACGCACGTATACCTGAAATTCTGGACGCTATGAATGATGATGACATCATTATCTTCACAGCTGACCACGGGAATGACCCGACGTATAAAGGAACGGATCATACTAGAGAGTATATTCCAATTCTAGCATACGGTAAGAACGTTAAA
>Ga0209272_10001026_pt1 | contig 18874 bp, 15 predicted proteins | sample tdDd002_FD_187125 | JGI IMG/M metagenome (GOLD analysis project Ga0209272, IMG submission 187125) | Marine sediment microbial communities from the Atlantic coast under amendment with organic carbon and nitrate - tdDd00.2 (SPAdes)... | ecosystem: Environmental > Aquatic > Marine > Coastal >... | reverse complement strand
TATGTCAAAGTGATGAAAAAGTAAATGAAGTAAGAAGGCAATCTGATTATTTCGAGGAAAGATTTATAAACAACCATATTCTTGGTTCATTCAAACTATTATTTAAAGCACATAAATGTTATGAGAAGTACTTTGAATTATAATCTGTCAATATCTGTCCATTACGTAGGATTATCTTCATTTTACTCAAATAAAATATAGAAAATCTTAGAAATAAGGAATACAGAATTGAATAATTATATCTTTATTGCACACCTATATGTATGGTGTGCTTTTTTGAGAAGTATTCATGATAGAGATTACCTGCTGTTGAAATACGACAACTTGAATATAGGAATAATTGTAAACGAATATTTCTTTGACACCTAAAATCTGTAAAGACATTCTATTTTTATGTTCTAATAGTTATCCGTTGGTCGTTGAAGTATCTGATTGGGATTCTTACACAATGCAATTTCATATGTTAAATATTCTATTAAATTAAAGAAATAATGAATAATTTGAAAAGTAATGCATATAATGAATAGAACATTAATGATAATCCGTTTAAAGATATCATTGATATTCAAACTATTACTGACTATTTAATTTTGGAGTATAGTAAGGAGAAAAATGATGTTATATTGCATTGAGGAGCCTTTTGGCAATTAAACTTATAACACAAAGTGTACAGGTAGTATTCAATACTTGTTTAATAGGAGAGTATATATTTTATTTTACTTAAATAAAAAAAATACCTTACCTGTACACTCTATACAAATGGAGGTTCCTAAATGAAAAGAATATTAAACGTTGAAGAAGTCATAAATGGTATTGGGAGTTACTTAGAGTCATACTTAGTGAGTAATAGAGTTAAGATAAAAAATAAGCAGTTTAGTTGTATATCACCTGACCATGAGGATAATAATCCTTCATGCTCATTAATTGAGAACAATACAAAGTATTATTGTCATTCCTGTGGGGCATTCGGAAGCATTATTAATGCCTATTCGATATTTGAGAATCAGGAAATTAATGGACAAGATTTTTATAGAGCAATCGAAACTCTTGCAAATAGGTATTCAGTCCCAATAGAGTATGATAATTTTTATTCGAATTTCAAGAATGAGTATGTCTATTATAATATTGAAAAGAGACCGATTATGAAAACTCAGAGAATTAACTTGCCAGATGGAAGCAAAGAATTCTATGTTTATAGGTATGAGAATAGTGAGTATGTAGCAGGTCTGAATGGGATGGAACCAACTATATACAATTATCCAATTGTCAATAAAGCCATTGAAGAAGGAAAGACAATACTCTTACTGGAGGGCGAAAAGTTAGTCGATTTAGTAGCTGATAAGTATCATGTTGTTGCAACTTCTGTTTTTGGTGGTGCTAATAATAAAAACAAATATTTTAAGCATTATTCTAACTTGCTCAAGAATGCAAAAGTGATATGTATTCCTGATAATGATATAGTTGGAATAAAGTTCATGGAAGCATTTGCAGAACACTTGAAAACAACTGTTAAGTCATTAAAAATAGTACATTTAAAAGATTTGATGACAAGTGAATTTCCTCATAAGGGCGATATTGAGGAATTCATCGAAATGAATGGTAATATTGATGACATCTATAAGAAAGCATTGGAGTCATCCGAGTTGTCACTATATAAGGACTACATTATTGAAGATGAAAGAGGAAAAAAGAAAATAAATGCAAACCTCTTAGCCATATCGATGTCAAAAAAATATAACATAATTAAACTAATTGATGGAACGAAAAAAATATACTCTCCTGAGTTAGGATATATGATTGATGTAGATGATTTGAAACCATTTATTAAGAATGAGATTGATAAATCATTAGTTACGTTATCGTTGTTAAAGGAAGTTGAACAATTATGGGATATTGAAATACAAACTGTTGATTTAATGGATATCGATGATAGGTATGATTTTATCAATTTAAGAAATGGTTTATACAGTATTTCTCAGGATAAAATTTATCCCCATAATAAAGATTACTTGTCAACAATACAGTTAGACGTAGAGTTTAATAGGGATGTGAAAGGTGAAAACTTCCATAGATTTATTGAGAGAATGCTTCCTGATTATCGTTGGAGAGAAGTTTTGCAAGAAGTAACGGGATATATTTTAAGTAATCATTATGGACTTAGAGATATTTTCATCTTACACGGTCCATCTAAAACAGGTAAGAGTTCTTTAACTAATCTACTTTATGACATGTTTAAACATGAAAGCAGGTTATCAATGTCGATTGATAAATTAGGTGGTAGATTCCAAACGAGCCAGTTATTTAATAAGAGTATAGTTGTTTCAGCGGACATAACTGGAAATAAGATTCATAACTCATCATTATTAAAATCTATAACATCTGACCATCTAAATTCAGAAGTAAAACACATTAAAAAGAATTTGGATTTTAGATTCAAAGGAAAGTTAATGGTTACAACGAATAAGATAATTGATTTCGACGAATCAGATGAAAGTGTTACTAATAGATTATTTTATATACCTTGCTTAGATGTGATGAATGAGAATGATATAGTAAGGGAGTATACTGAGATATTGAAGATGGAAAAAGATATTGTATTCAACTGGGCGATGGAAGGATTAAGAAGATTAATCAAAAATAATTTTAAATTTTCGCATGGAGATATGATATCGTCACATCACGAAGAACAAATAAGGTTCTTAAATCCTATAAAAGCATTTGTTGATGATATGATTATCTATGATGTTGATTCAGAGGTTACATTTGAAGAACTGAACAATCAATTCAATAGATATCTAAGCGAAAAAAAAATAATTCATGAAATAAAAAAGGATAGGTTATCAAAAGGATTAGCCGTTGAGATTGAAGTGAAGAAAGATATGTTAGGTCCTAAACATGGAAGAAAAAGAGGTTATAAGGGAATTAAATTAAGATAACAGTAATAAGAAATTGCCTTCTGCATATAGTATTGTAGGAGGTATTTTTTATGATAAATGAATTAAAGAAAAAAATAGTCAGAATGCATGATAGTGTATTCAAACATTATGATACAACTAAGCAAATGAATGTATCAAAAAATGAAATCATGTACCTATTTGCAGAATTGCTGTTATTGGAACCAAGTTCATCTGATAACTTTAGAGACATAGAGGAAATGAGAGTTTACTTGCAAGAGATAGCGATGCAGGTAAACTTGTTCGCACACATCTTCAGTAACAGTAAATGAAAGTATAAGTTAGCATTGAGTGTAGTAGTTGTAAGTTAAAACTTAGAATAAGTTCTAAGCGGGTGAAAAGATTAAACCTAATAGGTTATTTAGAATCGTTTTCATAGGTAGGTATACGATTTTCCTGAATGATTATGAAGTGTGATTTGAGCACTGCATTGACATGCCATTAGTGGAACCACATTCTTTCTGTATCATAACTCCACCAACAGTTCTAATGATATTCATGAGAGGAACAATGATATGAAGATTTCTAAATTTGCAAGGGGTGTAGGCGTTCTAACAGAAATCGGAATTAATAAGTCTATATATATATACAATTAGGATTTATAATAATTGCAACTAAGAGTGCAAAAACTCACATGGTTTTGCTCTCAGAAATACACTGCAAATAAAGGAAATTAATTGCTCTAAAGATTTTAGCTCAATATTAAAGCTTCGCTTATTTTGCAAACTACTCCAATGTACTATTCCAATAAAATGCTTTATAGTGATAAAACTTCAAACTAATGCAATACTCATTTACATAGTATAACAACTATAACATGACGAAATAAAATGAATCAAAGCGATTTGGTATATGCAATCACGAACATTCTGTAAATTTATATGTACAAAAAAATAGAAGTATTACATCGTGAAAATATTATGTATCATTAGTATTATATTTAAGTTCTTGCAATAGTTTGAAACGATAAAAAACTTGACCTTTTATGGTTAAGTTGCTATACTATCATTAGCTTAGATAATATATTATCAAAAGGAGGATAATATTACTTTCAAAAAATACTTGTTGATGTTTGGTTTGTCATCAGAAACAGTAAGGCAATACCTGTCTGAAGTAAATAAGTTAATTGCCTATTTGGAAACTCATCATAGCCAAATGTTTACAAGTGCTTCGGTAGAAGATTATTTGCAAACAAGAAATAATAACTTGTCGAGCAGTTCTATTGAAAAAGTAAATACAGTAATAAGGACATATAATAAGTATTTAATTTTTATCAGGACTTGCAACTCTATGATAAGTTTACCAGCTATAAATGACCATTAAAAAAAACAACTTGAAATCAATTTAAATTTACATTTTTGTTGATGTGTTGTATATTTAATGGTTTTTTTGTGCCCAATTATACGTTTGTTAGCAAACAGTATGAACAAAAAGCATTCTATATCATTGTAGTTAATAAGAACATATGCTCAATATGGATAAAATCCTTTTGGAAAGGTGTAGTAGATGACTCAATGGATTATGTTTTAACCATAATGGATTGAGAATACATCAATGTAGATAGAGGATTCTTGATTTGCAAGTGTGTGCAGTTAAATGTCGTTTAGACAAGGTATGCTTAAGGAGGAGAAAATGATATACCCAAGCAAAAATGTGAATGAAAAAATGGTTAGGTTTAAGAACATGTATGTAAATGCAGTACCTTCAAGTGCTACTGTGACAATGAGGTTAGCATATATTGATAATGATGGTGCAATATACCCAATGCATAACTGCGAATGTATAAACTGTGAATCTGCATCAGGGGATTCAATGTGCGGTAACTACTTTGGCAATACAAGTATAACAGTAAAAGGAATTGATGGTTTACTTTGTATCGTAACTTGTGCAAATCCGATGGTATAAGAATGGAATAAAACACATTTTTGCAGTCTTCGAAGGTATAGTAGAGACATACTATTTGATAATGAGGCATTCTATTGATTATTAGAGGCAATACAGATTTACGTGTAGTATGGAAGTTATGTATGTAAAATAAAGTTTTCTTAGTCTACATCCAATACCACCTCATTATAGAAAATATATTTTAGAAGATGACAATGTTGAAGTAACTTTTCGTAGAAACTAAAAACTAATTTTAACAATTACCTGTCCATACTGTAGATTTGCGTTCACAGCAAAAATATATGAATGTAGTTACTATTCAAAAGATAAGGGGTTGGTTCGGTATGAAGGCTTATTTAAAATACATACTGATAAAGAAAATCACTCATATTACAAGGAAATAAGATGAAGAATGAAGTGTTTACTAACAGCAATGGAATAGTACAAACAGAAATTGATGTGTAAACGTAAGTGATAAACATTTAGCCTATAAATAAACTAAAAACTTGGTTTAGTTAAGTTGTATGAAAAAGGATAAAATAGATGGAAAATGATTATCGTAAATTGATTGATAAAATAAATAAGATTATTGATGAAAAAAAATTATCCGATAGCTTTTTAGAAGAAGCTTTATCAACTGCTGTAGGAAGGGAAAATCAATATAGGCAATTAAAGAGATTTTTAAGTACTGGGAATAAAAAAATAGAGTTTAGATTACTTGCTTATTTAATTGAATTCTTGGAAGTTGATAACGGGGAAGTTAATAAACTTTTAAATATTAATGTAGATGATTATAATTTTCTTGATAGAAGTGAAATTGAGACAGTAAAAAATTTCAAAGACCTAATAGAAATTAAAAGAAAAAAGAAAAATTACACAATTAAAAAATTGATATCTGAAACAGATTTAACATCTTATACTTATTCAAAACCTAAATGGGATAATATTTCTATAAGTGTAGTAGTTGCCCTTTGTCAATTGCTATGTATTTCTTATGATGAGTTGTTATGGGGACTCGGTATAAAAAAGATTTACCCAAAAATTCAATACAATAGTTTATCAACACAAAAGTATTTGAATAATACTCCTATAGACACTCTCGAAGAATGTGTTGTTATTTCATTTGAGGAAGGTAAGGAAATTTATTTGTTGTCTACTAATTACTTAACACAAGAAATTGGAGTTCTATTCAGGAATTATATAGATGAGATTTACTCGTTAGATAGAATATCTACAATTAAATTTTATAAAGTAAATGGAGATAGATTAAATGAAATTTTCCGTAATATACATAAAGCAACTTGCATGAGACCAGAATATTTACTGGAGGAATTGTTGAAATTGGAAAGCCTTGAGGAGTTTTCATTATTATATGCATTAATGAACAACATCATTGAGTTGGAAAATACTAATGGGAGTAGGTAGAAAAATAGTTTCTGAAGTCAATATGTTGAGGAATAGTTTTGAAATATGAGTTTAAGAGTGAATTAATTGAGCCTCAATTTAATATAAAGAGGTGATGTAGTTAAAGCTTATAAATGATGTTTATTCTGAGACTGAATGAGTTCAATCTTTAAAACAAATCTAATATTTGTTTAAAGTAAGACGGGGGATTGTGTTATATTGACTGAACCAGCATGAGAATTTTCTTGCTGTCTCAGTCTCTTTTTTATTAGTGAAAAGAATGGGTCTAAGCTTGATTTGATATTTTTGTTTGAGTGTATCTTAGGATGAAGCTATTTCTATATAAGAATAGCTGATTAATTTCATTTCGGGTTATATATATATTTGTTTTGCATATGATATATTAACGGAATTTGGATTACAACATTATGTAAAATTAGAAAGGTGGTAAACATGGTTGAAAGATACTGTAAAGTTTTTGCCAAAAATATAATCCAGGAAATAAGTGATAGTGGAATGACGTTAGTACAGGCGTCAGAACAATCGAATCTAAGCGTGTCATTTTTAAGCAAAATTAAGCACTATGAGAGGTCAATCTCACTTTACAATGCAATTAAGTTGGCAAAATTAGTTAATAAGAGTCTGGATGAGTTGACGGGTTTCAATCTCTTATCAAAAGATAAACTTAAATTATCAGATTTGATTATGTTATCAGGTATAGAAGTTGATAATCATATACTACCAGAAAAAAGTAAGTTCAAGTTGGATGAAATTGTTAGTTTTATAACTTCGAATGAATTTAATGATTCTGAAACGTTAAAAAAGATAATAATGCTACTTCAAATTATTAATGAATACAAAAATGAAGTTAAGTGATGCTTGTAGTCAATAATTGTAACAAAGTCAAAGTCTTTATGGATTTGACTTTGTTGTTATTGTGAGTGTTAACGTTCTCTTGTTAATCTATAGAAAAGCACTTCTGTTGAACCCGTTGAAGATTTTAATGAAATATGAGCTCTGAGTTCAATAGAATAATCGATATCAATGCGAATGATGTATTAAAGACAGTTCAATAGAATTATTATAGGGGGAAGAGATGAAAAGTTACGAGGAATGGTTAGTCAAAGAAGGGATGCTGGAGACAACTATCAATACATATTTATTTGAGGTTGAACACTATTTCAGATGGTTCGAGGAATCTTATGGTTGCAGGCCTTCGGTAATTATTAGAGAAAATGTGCTTGAGTACAAAAGCTACCTTAAGAACATCAGAACTTATAAAGGTAATGTATTGCATGCTAAAACAATAAACAAAAAACTTTCAGCAATCATCAGCTATAACAATTTTGTTGTTGATGTTGGAGTTCAAGAGTCAATTGTTATTGGGAAGAAGGATTTTCAAAAATTTCAAGAGGAGTCATATTCGCCTTATCGCATTGAAATAGATGAAGTAGAACGAATCCGACAGAAGATTTTGGAGTCAGGGAACCATCAATTATACGTGATACTTACATTGATGGCTTTTAGTGGACTTCGGAAATTTGAAATCAGGAATCTTAGAAAAAAACACATAGTGCTTGAGAATAATGAACTGATTGTTTACGGAAAGAGAGATAAGTTTAGAAAGATATTTATGAATAAGAGAGTTCGAATTGCATTGATGGAGTTCCTCAGTAGAAATCATCGTGAAGAAGATGAAATATTATTTCATAGCAGGGAATCTGAAATGTTAAGTGATTCTACAATAAATAAATCGTTGAAGAAGTATACCAATTATTGTCCACATGCATTTCGGCATTTTTTTGGTTATTTGCTATCGGAAAATGATTTTAAAGAGGTCGAAATCGCTCAGTTTCTTGGTCATAGTTCCGTCCAAACATCAAGAAAGTATTTGGCACCTAATTTTGTTGAAGTCAAAAATAAGGTGTATAAGCTTTAAGTATGGAGGTGATAATTTGAAAAGTATATATGAGGTTCCTACACTTGATAAGTATGTACCAATTTCAAAAAAGTCTAAATTTACAAGAGGTAGGATGACCACGTTATGGTCTAATAAGACAGGGCGTACGCATTATTTTTGGAGCAAACTTATGGAGAGTGTTTTTTACTACTTGGAGTATAGTGCAGCAGTTGATATAAGAGAGGCATTCCCGTTAATAGAGATAGCTAATGCTTTATCTGAAGAGGAAATGAGTTTGATGAGTCATTATCGAAATAAAACAATTGATGAGTATCATCAATTGACTACCTCTTTCCTGATTACTATGCCTGACGGGTCATTGAAAGCAATAGCAACAAAGTATTCAAGTGATTTAAAGAAAAAGGAAAGCATACGCTTCATTCATCTACAAAAGCGATTTTGGAGTGATTACTATGGCATTGAATTTTCCATTGTCACTGAGAAAGAAGTTGACTTAACAGTAGTTCAAAACCTAAAAACTATTAGAGAGATTCAATTTGTTGAAAAAGAGATTCCAGAAAAAATTACTGAAGATTTATTTGATGAGATGAGAAAATCAAAAATGTGTATTAAAGATTTTTGTGAAGTTCATGGATTGGACCAATTAGGAATTATGACTGAATTACGGAAAAAGATATTTTCACGTGAGTTAAAAGTTGATTTGCATGTCATTTTTTCCTTGGAGACGTGTTTAGTGGATTTTATAAGGTGACATATATGACAGTATATAAAGTTGGAAATAAAAGAATGAGATTACTTCATGTAATATCTGCAAATCAATCATCAATAATGATTGATATTGATACAGAGAAATATCCTATAGTTGTTGAGGTTCCAATTGATAAGCTTGAAGAAATTGAATTAGAGAATTCGATATATCCATCTGAAGAGCATTTAACTGTGAAAGAGCGTAATAGGTTTGGTATTGCTAAATCAATTATATTGGAGGTTTCTAACGAACTAAAAGGTATGAAAATGCTGGATAGAAAGCTTAGAAAACAGATTATAAGTAATTCAGCTGAAAAGTATAATATATCAACTTCCAAGGTAAGAAAACTTGTTATTAAGTATTGGAAATCTGGCATGATAATGAATTCAGTTGCAATTAAATATCCAAGAAATCAAGGGAAGAGAAGTAGGCAAGGTAAGAATGGCTTTAGAGTAACAGAAATGGATGAGAGAAATTTTCTCAGTTCTATAAAAAAACATTACTTAACAAGAGAGTTAAAGCCACTACAACATGCTTATGATTATTGTATTAAAGATTATTACACTGTGATTAATGAAGAGGGTTATCATAAATTGTTAGATGCAATTCCTACATATAATCAGTTTTACTATATTTTCAAAAAAAATTATGAAGGGACAAAGGAGCTCATTAGAGCGAGATATGGTGATGTTGTTGCAAAAGAGACTGTGCGTCCAGTAACAGAAAGTGTCGGTTCAGCAAATGTGTTTCCAACTTATGAACTGGATTCTACAATTTTAGATAGTTATGCATTGTCATATATGGATGATGATATAGATGTTGAAATCGTAGGTCGTCCTGTAATTTATTTAATAGTAGAGAACATCAGTAGTCGAATTGCTTTTTTTTATCTCAGTTATGAGAAGTTTATGAGTGAAGTTGCGTCAATTAACTCATTGATATATGGATTAACATGTTCAGATAAATACATGTCATTAATGAATATTGACACTGATGAATATGTTGGATTCCTGCCAAGTGCTCTGGTTATTGACCGAGGTGAATTAACAAGTACTGGTATTATTGAAGCCATATCAGGTGTAGGAGTATCAGTTTCAGTAACTGCTGGTATGAGAGCGAGCTACAAGCCAAAAGTAGAGCGTCTCATTGGAAAAATAAATAGTGAGTTAGCAAAGTTTGTACCAGGAACCATAAAAAAGGACAGACAGCATAATCCTCGAACCGAAAAAGATTATAGGTTACGTGCGAGTTTGACTCTTCAAGATTTGGCAATGATTTGTCACAAAATTATTGTTCAGCATAATAATCATGATGTTGTTGAAAGTTTCTTAGACCCTGATTATGTAAATCGTAAGTATACTCCAAATGATATTTATGATTTCCTTACGAAAAAGTATGCAATTATCAATCGTACTATCGATGAAAAAAATGCTATAATGATGCTTTTAACAACCAGTGATGCGACTGTAACAGAATCGGGAGTACGTTTTAAGAATTTAGAGTATATTTCTAAAAAAATATTGAAAGAAGGTTGGATTGAGAAGGCACGAATTAAAGGTCGATATAGAATTAAAATCAAATACAATCAAATTGATGTAAGGACAATCTACTATTTTGATGATAGTAGTGGGACTCTTCATGAACTAAAATTAACTGAAAAATTTAAGCTATTTAGTGATTTAAGCTTCCCTGAAGTAGAACTGTTTTTTAAAAACCGTCAACAGAGAATTGATAATCAAAATAGAAATGCCTTGGAAGAAAGAATTAATAACTTTGATGTAATTTCAAAAATAGTGAATGAATCAATCACAAAAAAGAAAAACAGTAACAATAAGAAAAGTAATAACGCAAAGGTAAAAGCTATTGGTGAAAATAGAGATATGGCAATTGCATTGGAGAGAAAAATGCATAGAGATGTTTTATTCAATGATGAACAAGTTGCAGATGATGATGTAGCAGATAGTGAAGATGAAAATGAAATTTTAGATATGATTATAGAAACAATAGGTGAAATAGAATGATGAATGCTGAGTATTGCAAAATGAGTGGATTAGATGGTAATCCAATGATTGAGGCTATAGTAGGTAGAATTAGTTCAAACAAAAGAGATATTACAAGATTGCTTTACAAGCCAATTGATTGGGATGGCGACTTTTCGTCGCTTGGTACCATTGAAACAGCTATGAAAATAAAGAGAATAAGGGAAATATTCATACCGATGAAGGTTCACTTGAGATTGTATGAAGAACTGACAAACATGGTTTTACAATCGTATCTTGTTAGAAATCCAGTGGACTCCATTTATAAGAAGAAGTTAAATCAGAATACTTTAGGAAATACTATATCTACTCGTGAGTTTTCAACAATTCTGTTGTGTGGTGAATCTGGACTTGGTAAGAGCTATACCGTTCAAAGAATACTTGAATCTATAGGAACTGAAGCTATATTACATACAAATTATGAAGGGCATCAATTGTCCCTAATTCAGATTCCATTCATTATCGTTAATATGAACTCTACAGGAAGTATCAAGACTTTGATGTTAGATATATTGAAAGAAATTGATGCAAAATCTTCTACCAACTATTATTCAGAAAGCGTAAGTAAAAGATTTACAGACGCTACATTAGTTAACCTTCTGTCGAAAATTGTTTTAGGGCACTCAGTAGGTTGCATTATCATTGATGAACTACAAATGGTAAAAAATATAAGTCGATTAACGTCTTTTTTAACTAACTTAATAAATAAAGTAAGTACGACATTTCTATTTATTGCTACTCCTGTGTTGTACTACTTGTTGGATGACTTTGCTGTTGTTCGTAGGCTTTCAACAGAAGCATTTATTGAAATTGAAGAAATGAGTAGAGCTGAGTATCATTTTTTTCTTAGTGAATTGTTTAAATATCAAGTCAAAGATAGTCAACATGTATTAACTGAAACACTATTTGAGTATTATTATGCAAAAACAGGTGGAAATACGGATTTAACTTTTAAGTTCTATTTGAAAATGTTAAGTTTTCAGGTTAAGAATGACCTGATTACTGTTTCGATATCAGATTATGACAAAATTTATTCTGAGGAATTTAAGCTACTCCGTGAAAAAATAGATGATTTTAAGGAAAAAAGGGAGAACAAAGGAAATCACAAAACAGTTCAACCCATTTCAAAGGAGAAAAAGAATCTAAAGCTGGAGAGTGAAAAATCAAAGGTATTTATACTACCAGAAGAGAACTATGGTAGTTACAAAGAGAAAGGCATGATTAATCAAATGGAGTGGTGTTTATGTTAGGATATTTTCCAACCATTTATAAAGATGAGTTATTATACTCAGCATTTGCGAGATATTCAAGCATCAGAGGATTATCTTCTTCAAAAGCTATAGTTAGAGAGCTATTAGGTTCAACCGTCAAAACAATGTTTGAGTTACCAAGTAATATTTCATACTTTTCAAATCAAGTTAGTCATTTTAAATTAGGTACTCCTGAAAAATTAATTCATAATTATACGATGTATGGTTATTATACAGCCTTTTTAAGTGAAGATGATTCCAAAGAGGTAATGAACAATATGATTACGAATGGAGGGAAAAAGGTATATGCAAAAGTTGGGTTGCTCGCAACGGATGTTCCACTCAGGAACAAGCCATTTGTTTGCGAAAAATGTATAGAAGAGATGTTGGAGAAAGCAGGAGAATTCTATATTAATCGACTTCATCAGTTGCCAGGTGTTTTTTATTGTCATATTCATAAGGACCAAATTTTAAGAGTAGTTGGTTTTGATGTTAGAGCGGGGAATAGGCATAAATTTTATTTTGATAACAATCTCTATAAGAAAGATAAGATGAGGGAACTGCCTTTAGTATTAGATTTAGAATTAAATAAGAGAGATAAGGAGTTCCATGACAACGTACAGAGGAATTCCATTTATTTGTTTAATTATCATCAACGACCTGGAATTAGATGTGTTAAAGAAGCATTGCGAGAAAAGTTGAAAGAGAAAAATGGAATTTCTGTAAATGGCTCAATAAATAGCAACTGTTTGAAAGAACGAGTTGATAGAAGGCTTAGTGATAGTTTAGCTAAATTATATGGTATAAATAAAAGTAACATTGATTTTGCAATAGATATTTTGAGAAGGAACAACAGAAAGACTCATCCATTTAAATATCTCGTATTAAGTGAAATCCTTGAAGTTAATATATGTGATGTATTAGCATTTAAGCCTAAAAGTAAGATGTTACTACCATGTTTAAATAAGTTATGTAAGAACTATGGCTTGGAACTAATAGATGACTACTCTATTACAGCAGATTATAAGAACAGAGAACCAGTTCTTACAGTTAGATGTCAAATATGTGGTTTCAAATATAGTCGCAAAGAGAATGGAAATCCTTTGAAATTCGGACGTGTTAAAGAGTTTGGTGAACTGTGGATGAATGAATTAAAGAAAATTGAAAATGATGATTCAATGTCATTGCGAGCGAAAGCGAAGCATATGCATTGTGACCCAGGAACTATTAAGAAGTATTCTTATTAGATTTCTAATCTTAGTACAACCCACCAGCTATAACTGGTGGGTTGTTCGTTAGTTGAAATATACAAATTCCTTTCATTTCATGGATATCTTAACTATAAAAACAGTTAACCACTAATTACATGTACAGTAATTTAGGGGTAGATGGTTAACGGGTAGTTGTTGATTTATCATCCAGTTTATTTGTATCATTTGAACTTATAGAAATCATTTTATGATGTTTGATAGTTGGATAAAATTTATTTTTGCAGATAATTATTATTAGATTACTGCTTGCTATTTTGATTAAACTATTAATCACATAGTGAGTTGTAATATTTGGAAATAAGGACTAAAATTAAATTGTTGGATGAAAGGGGGATATATGTACATATATAAGATTAATATCAAGAATTTTAGAGGTATAAAGGAGTTGACTTGGAAGCCAAATCAGAAACGTAATGTGCTGATTGGTGCGAATGCATGTGGAAAGTCAACGGTTGGAAAGGCTTTAGATTATTTACTAAATCCTTATATGCAATGGTATAAAAGGAAGCTAAATGTTTCAGATTATTATAACAGAGATGTAAGGAATACAATCGAGGTAGAAGTATGGTTTAAGGATGTCTTAGATTTTATAGCTGATGATAATGATTTGTTGCTCCAACATGTTACTGGAGACAAGATTGATGAACAAGGTGATGAAGTTGCTATTATATTGAAATTTACTGGTAATGCAAAATGTGAACCAAATCACTTTATTCTATCAGGAGGTGTTGAACATCCATTATATCAGAAGCAAAAAGGATTGATAGGTTTCAATTATGTTGATGTGGAGAGGAACCCAGAAAAGGAACTAACTTTTGTCACTAACACGCTTGTGAATCGAAGATTCAAAGATGAAACGTTAGATGAAAGTATTCAGAAAATCATTGGAGATTTTGATACATATGCAACAACAGAGTTAAAGCAAAATGCTCATTTTTCGAATACTTTAAACGAGCTTTCAAAGATGTTTAATGAGTTTGGGCTCGTAGAAAGTCAAAATGATTCTGTTTCAATAGAGCCTACAGAGCTGACAGAGTATAAAACTCTTCAAGCATTTAGTCTTATGTTTAAAAATAATGATATAGATACACATATTCCTATGAGATTTCAATCAAGAGGTAATAAGAATGCTATGTTGTTATTATTATTACGAGAGGCAGTTCAGCAAAGTGGAATTATCTTTATAGAAGAACCTGAACAAAATTTAGAACCTCAGTTGCAGAGGCGAATTATATCTAAGTTTAATAATACTACTAATGGACAGTTGTTTATTTCTACACATTCAATCGATGTAGTAAATTCGTTTAATTATGATGAAATATTCTTGATGGATAGAAATAAATTATTTGGTGTTCCCAATCCAGTAAATATCAGAGATACATTTGGCAAGCGATTAGAGAAGTATGATAAAAAAGAAGTAATTGATGGCTTATTTTCTTCAAATATTATGATTATAGAAGGTGAATCAGAATATGGAGCGTATCCTGTATTTGCAACTAACAGTGATTTGAGTTTTGATAACTTAGGCACTAAGTTAATCTGGGCAGGAGGAAAAGGTAGCATTAAGTATTATGCTGAATTTTTTGCAAGGTGTGGTAAAAAAGTTATCTGTGTTTATGATAATGATGATGATATTTCTAATAGTATAAAAGATATAAAAGCATTGAACTTAGATATAGTAACAATAATCCAAAAGAAAGACTATGAAGCCACTTTACTTGAATTAGATGTTTTCAAGGATAATTGGATGGAAATTGCAGAAAAGCAGTATCCATTCTCAATATTCAAAGATGTATATTTTTCGCCAATTGAACATAAAAGTTCGAAAAGTACTGATTTGAAATCCTTCAAAGACAAGATTGGCAATAGAACAGGATATAACAGTATCAGTGATATTATAAGTTTTATAGGTGAAGAAAATAAGAAGGATTACATAAATGAATTTCTGCATTTAAAACTTGCTGGTATAATTCAAGCAAAACAAGTAGCAATTGATTTATGTGACGTTGCTGAGGCACAAGAAAAAGAAATTATATCATCGTCTTTAAATCAATTATTAAATGTTAATGCTGTTGTTTTAAATAAAAATCGAAGTTGTCCCAATATAGATAAATGTATCATCAAGTATTATGAAAGCGATAACTGTTCGAGTTGCTTTAATAGTGTTGATATAGCAAATCAAGTATATAATTTAGCGGGTAGAATCGATGAAAACTAATGAGTTACAACAAGTAGTTATTAACGGTTTTGTAGGTAATGAGTTTAGCAAAGCATTAATCGAAGCTCAACCTGGAACAGGCAAAACTTTTACAGCAATTGCATCTGCAATTGAGTTTTTAAATAAATGTTTAAAAGAAAATCCTAATTATAAATCTAAAGTTTTGGTTTTAACTTTTTCAAAAAATGCACGAGCACAAGTGGAGAAGCAATTAGGTGAATTTAACGTATCAAGGAGAGTTAAGCAACTTATTGAAATAAGTAACTTTCATGCATTTTATCAAAAGTATATTTGGGCTTATAAACTTAAACTCGGATTGCCAAATGTTGATTTAAAGATACCTTCAGAGAAGCAAAGAAAGGAGTTATTGAACCATTATATAAAAGATGTTCCTGACTTCAATGTCGACATAGATGAGCATTTTGAATGGGCTGATAGTCTTTTAGAATTAGACTTATATAATTCGTTTAATAGACAGAAGAAGTCAAAAATTCGTGGATTATTAGAGCATAAGGAAGCTATAAAAAACAGTATTTTACAGATGAATCGAGATGGTGTAATCGGATTTTCCGATATGGGATATCATGCGTTGAGATTATTTAATTCATCTCAAGGTTTAAGTCATGTTTTAAGAACAAAATATCCATTTGTAATTATTGATGAGTATCAAGATGTTTCAGATACTCAGGAAGATTTAATAAATCATTTGATTACTTCAGATAGTAGAGTTCTGTATTTTGCAGATTCTTTACAACAGATTTATGAATGGCGCGGTGCGAAAAATGATAGATTATCCAGTTTGTTGCAAGCGAATCCTGATATGCATTCAGGTTCTTTTGAAGAAAATTTTAGATATGGAGACAAACCCGATATTGTTGAGCATCTTAGAAAAATTAGGGAAGGAGTTTCTGTAAGTTATCAGAACTCAGAAAATATTAAATATATAAATTCGAAAGTAGATGTAGATAGCTTGAATAAGTATGTCCCATATACTTGGAACAAGATGAAGTCTTCAATGGTATATTCAATAGGTGGAAATATTCCACGTTATGATGAGCGACGAAATCAATCAGTAGGGATTCTTTGCTATTCTAATGAACAGGTTCTCTATTATAAAAAAAAGCTAAAAGAAATTTTTCATATTAGAACAAAAAATATAAATAACAATACTCTTGAGCATAATGTAATTGGAGATATGATGGACTTCATGACTCAGAATGACTTAGACCAATCAAAAGAAATTCTGATAAAGGAGTGTATTAGGTTCCTGTTTGATATCTGTGAAGAAAATAAAGTAGGGTCATTAACTATAAAAAATCTTTCAACGAAAGATGAAGCGGGTTTGAGAAGAATGCGAGTTCCAATTGTAAAGGAAGTAATTAGTATTATTGATAATAAGAGTACATTGCATGATTTATTTGATTTGTACAAAAGTGTTTTTACGGCTATTAATGATAGCGAAAAAGTAACATTAGTTGATGATATAAGATTGTTGCTAAGAAAAGTTTTTGAGCGTAAAGTTGACTCAAAAGAAATACAGAAGATTTTTATAATGCATCAACATACTCAATCTCATAAAGAACTCAATGGAGTTTATGTATTGAATTTTCATCAATCGAAGGGAAGAGAGTTTGATTATGTTTTTGTTGTAGATGAAAATGATTTGAAGAAGGACCGCAATTTGAACTATGTTGCTTGTAGTAGGGTAAAGAAAAAGTTATTTATATTGAATTGGGTGATAAAAAATGGCTAATAAATGTGTCTATTGTAATTCAGAAACTGTAACAAAATCTGATATAATACCATATGCAATTACAGAAGCAAAGTTGGTAAAAAAAATCGTATGTGGTGAACATAATTCACACACTAATTGTGAGTTTGAAAAGAGTGTGATTAAACAGCTTGACATATTCCGAAAAGAGATGGGATTAAAAAGAAGAGATGGTAGTGAAATAAAGGTTGATACACAATTTAGATTAGGTTCTGATATTTTTGATATAAACTATTCTGAGCATATATTCTTGCATGAAAATCAAATATTTTTAAGAAATGAAGAAAAGGTGTTAATCCAATCAGGTACAAGACCTGTAAAAGGATTGTTAGAGCTTTACGAGGAGTATCCTGAATATGAAGGAAAAGGTCCAGAACATATCATAAAATATACTTTAGAAGAAATTTTTGCTACTGATGACATGAAAAGAACATTGGCAAAAATTGCATATGAATGGCATTGTTCTAAAAATAATATCAACGGATACAGTGATAAGTACAATGAGATAGTAAATTATATTATATCAGGTCAGTGTGGTGATATTTGCCGAATTGAGCTGGTCAACGATATGTTTATGTATAAAGTTATAGGTGATGTTGTTTTGGAACCTGGAACAAATGCAGTTTATGAATATTACGATAATGATGGAAGATGTAATGTAATATTCTTTTTATGGAATGTCATCGCATACAAGATAACAATTGGAAATGGATTTGCTCCAACTACGGATTTTAGTTTTATGCAAGAAATTGAGTTGTATCATATTGACGGTAGTATAGTAGAAAAGACTTTTGGTGTAATGTCAATTGACCAAAACTATAATGTTCAATCTGTAGAAATTAATAAGGGTTTGAAGACCATAGGGAATTTTTTGTCTAATAGACTAATGAAAACTTTATTAACTAAAGTGTATTCTGGGAAAAATTTATATAAGATAATAAAGGTACTGAAAAAAGATTTTGAAAATTTGAGAAGAGGTAGAATAAATGCAATACAGTTTATTAAGTACGGAGAGAAGGAAAGATTAATTATTATAAGTTTTTTATTGGAGTTGAATAAAAATAAAGAGTCTTATAACTATGAGATGACATTTAATAATAATATGACCCAGATATTTGATGGTGAGTATATTGATATGTCTGACTTAGTAATTGAAGAACATTTCAAGAAAATCAATGCTCTATTTGAGAGTGGGAAGTTTAGTCAAGTAATGGATGAAAGTTTAAACTTTATAAATAGTTTACCTTTATATTAGAATATTTTATGGATTGTAGAATAAAACTATCATGTCCATTTGAATTTGGTTTAACGTTTTCTATTCAAATAAAAATTATCTAAAAAAGCGGGTCTAGCGACCCGCTTTGCTTTCGTCTCCAACTTTTTTCCCTTGTATCTTTTCTCACATTCCTCGCTG
>Ga0209272_10001024_pt1 | contig 18920 bp, 16 predicted proteins | sample tdDd002_FD_187125 | JGI IMG/M metagenome (GOLD analysis project Ga0209272, IMG submission 187125) | Marine sediment microbial communities from the Atlantic coast under amendment with organic carbon and nitrate - tdDd00.2 (SPAdes)... | ecosystem: Environmental > Aquatic > Marine > Coastal >... | reverse complement strand
AACGATGTGACCAATGTATGCCGACCATACTCACGATCATCGCAGCAAAAAAAGTCGCCCACTCTATGGGGATTCCGTAGTGCATCATTAAGTAACGTGAGCCATGGCCAATAGCGCCGCCTAACGCGCAATAAACTAACGCTTTTTGCGGCACGTTGAATACCAAAGCAAAACCTACGGCTGGAATTGCAGCAAAAAGCATATCGTTGGCTAGCCCTAGTAAGAGTTCAAAAGTAATCATACTACCCACCCCCAAACGCCGACTAGACTCATCGCTGCCACAATACCTAAGCTTGTTGCTAACGTGAGTAAACTGGCCATAACAAAACGAGCAATCCCCATGTTGATATATCCCTTGAGCATATCCGCGACTGAGTTAATCAATGGGAAACCGGGAACCAGCATTAATACCGAAGAAGCCATGACAATCGAAGGAGAGTTACCCAACTCATAGATCACAGCTTGAGCAGAGACCGCAGTAGTAACAAACGCTGTGGCTGCAAAGTTTAATAGGGGATTGAAGTGACGATGACCAATTTCTTGTCGAACTACCATGCCAGTCGCGGAAGCAATGAATGTCATCATAAAGACTATCCAATCTCCGCCAGCTAATCGACTAAATGCCGCACAAGATAAGCCAATCATAAAGACAACAAGCCAACGGTTATAACGCTCTGGGCTTATCTGATTGAGCTTATGCTGCGCCATAACATGATCGATAATGCCGCGCTCCAACATAATACAAATACGTTGAACTTGAGTAATTGCACGCATATTAATCCCACGGTCAGGACAACGACGAGCCGTCGTAATGCAATGCTCTTGATAAACCGTCGTGACAACCAAAGAACTAGCAGAGAGGGATACTTCCACTTCATCCATGCCAGAAGCCATGCCTATGCGACGCATAAGATCGCCAACTAAAGTACTTTCCGCGCCATGAGCTAAGAGCATTTGCCCTGCTTGCGCAATCAAACGAGACACCGCCCGTTGTTTAGATGCCATAAATCAATCCTACTCCTTTAGAATGCGGATATTGTGCGGGTAAACAACCAATAATGATTTGATTTAGACACAAAAAAGCCGCAATTGATATTGCGGCTTTGCGATTTACTTAGGTATTAGTCGCGAACGTAAACAACGTGACCGTCATCTTCTTCGTCGTCCCAATCATCCCAGTCTTCGTCATCTTCAGTGATAACGTCAGAACCTGACATAGCGTCTTTATGGTAGTCGTCCCACATGAAGTTAACTTTTTCTTCTTCAGTCACTTCTTCCTCTTCACGAGGTAGGTTTTCCATAAAATCAGCCAGTTTGAAACATAGCTCTTTAGTACCGTCACGGTTTACCGCTGAGATCTTAAAGTAATCTTCTTCCCAACCTAATGCATCAAGAATACCCTGGATAATTTCATCCGCTTCTTCTTCAGGCATAAGATCGACTTTGTTGAAGACTAACCAACGAGGTTTATCAGCCAGTTTCTCACTGTATTGCTCTAGCTCATCAATGATCGTTAACGCATTTTGGATCGGATCACTTTGATCGATCGGCATAATATCGATCATGTGCAGCAGAACGCGACAACGCTCAAGGTGCTTCAAGAAACGAATACCAAGGCCCGCACCATCCGCAGCACCTTCAATAAGACCCGGAATATCTGCAACCACAAAGCTCTTTTCAGGAACCACACTCACTACGCCCAAACTTGGGATCAGCGTTGTAAACGGGTAATCCGCTACTTTTGGTTTCGCTGCAGATACCGCACGAATAAACGTCGACTTACCTGCGTTTGGTAGACCTAACATGCCCACATCAGCCAATAGCAACAGCTCTAGGCGAATCTCACGGATTTCACCTTTCGTACCTAATGTTTTCTGACGTGGTGCGCGGTTTACTGAAGATTTAAAGCGCGTGTTGCCAAGACCGTGCCAACCGCCTTTTGCGATCATCACTTTCTTACCGTGTTCCGCAACTTCCGCTACGATTTCATTTGTGTGGATATCCACAGCACGAGTACCCACAGGAACACGAAGCACTTTGTCTTTACCGCGCTTACCTGTACAGTTACCACCGCGACCATTTTCACCGCGCTCCGCTTCATAGAAGCGTTGGAAACGGTAATCAATCAAGGTATTTAGGTTTTCATCAGCTTGGATATAAATATCACCGCCGTCACCGCCATCACCACCGTCAGGGCCGCCTTTCGCAACGAATTTCTCTCGCCAGAAACTCACTACACCGTTACCGCCATCGCCGGCTTGAACTTTAACTACCGCTTCATCAACGAATTTCATCTCTTACTCCGCCCTTTTGCTATTTAACATAGCTGCGTTGCAAATATCATCTCACTACCACACCATCGTGACAGTGAATGATATAAATTCTAGCAGATTCCATTTTCAGATCGATCACCTGAGATCTTAGATCGCTCTGCCACTCTGGAACAAATAATGAGGGACTCTTTACAGAGTGCCTGAGTATTGGTTCTTCGCTTGCCATAAATAAAAAACCCCGCCGAATCGGCAGGGCTTTTGAATTCAGCTAGAAAGCGAATTATTAACTAAGCAAAAGCTTAATCAATTACTCAGCTTCGATGCTAACGAATTTACGGTTTTTAGGACCTTTAACTTCAAATTTCACTTTACCTTCAGTAAGAGCGAAAAGAGTGTGGTCTTTACCGATACCAACGTTAGTACCAGCGTGGAACTTAGTACCACGTTGACGAACGATGATGTTACCTGCAAGAACAGATTCACCACCGAAACGCTTAACACCTAGACGTTTGCTTTCTGAATCGCGGCCGTTACGAGTAGAACCACCAGCTTTTTTGTGTGCCATTGTTAAACTCTCCTAATCGATTAAGCGTTGATACCAGTGATTTTCACTTCCGTGAACCACTGACGGTGACCTTGTTGCTTACGAGAGTGCTTACGACGACGGAACTTAACGATTTTAACTTTATCGCCACGACCGTGTTGTACAACTTCAGCAACTACCTTGCCGCCCTCAACAAGAGGAGCGCCAACTTGGATGTCTTCACCGTTAGCTACAAGAAGAACTTTATCAAATTCAACTGTTGCACCAGTTTCAACGTCTAATTTCTCTAAACGAAGGGTTTGACCTTCGCTTACACGGTGTTGTTTACCACCAGATTGGAAAACAGCGTACATATCTTACTCCGCTTTTTCCGCACAGCCATATGCATATATAATGAGCATCTTGGGTGTGCGCTAAACTAATCATCAATAGGGCGCAGATTCTACAGAAGAGATGTCCCCATGACAAGCCATATTTTGAAAAAATTGGCGAAAAGCTGTTCGCCAATTAAAAGTGCGGCAATCATGCCCTTTAAGCATGTATTAATCAACGTTTTTTAGTGTATTATTCAGCTCATAAAACAGATAAGAAGCCCTTATAAGTTCTAACTTCAGCCGGATTTACCATGGATTTTAAAGCTATCCAAGCGCTAACTGCCGATGACATGGCAAAAGTGAACGAAACAATTCACGCCCAACTCAACTCAGACGTATCTTTAATCAACCAATTAGGTTTTTACATCATTAGTGGTGGTGGTAAGCGCATACGTCCTCTGTTAGCAGTATTGTCTGCTCGCGCTTTGGGTTATCAAGGAAACGCACATACAACATCTGCGGCCTTTATCGAGTTCATTCACACAGCAACGTTATTGCATGACGATGTAGTCGATGAGTCAGATATGCGCCGTGGTAAAGCAACCGCGAATGCTGCATTCGGTAATGCAGCTAGCGTTTTGGTCGGTGACTTTATCTACACTCGCTCATTTCAAATGATGACTGAACTAGGATCAATGAAGATCCTTAAGTTAATGAGTGATGCGGTTAACATCATTGCGGAAGGCGAAGTTCAACAATTAATGAACTGCAACGACCCTGATACGACCGAAGAAAGCTACATGCAAGTCATCTACTCTAAAACAGCTCGCTTGTTTGAAGCAGCGACTCAGATTGGCGCAATTTTGAATGATGCCCCTGCAGAAGTAGAACTTGCTTTACAAAACTATGGTAAATATCTAGGTACTGCATTCCAACTTATCGATGACGTGATGGATTACACATCTGACGGTAAAGAGATGGGTAAGAATGTGGGCGATGATCTCGCGGAAGGTAAGCCAACCCTACCGCTTCTTTACGCTATGCAAAACGGTACTGAAGATCAAACAGCAATGATTCGTGAAGCTATTGAAAAAGCGAATGGAATGGAAAGGTTGGATGACATCATGACTGCGATGAATGAAACAGGCTCGCTTGAATACACTCGCCAGAAAGCCTACCAAGAAGCTGATAAAGCCATTGCCGAATTAGTTGTTCTTGAAGATTCTCAGTATAAGCAGGCTCTCATTACACTTGCTCATATGGCGGTTCATCGCTCAAGTTAATAGCAACACTTCAAATATGACAACGGGAACCCTTAGGTTCCCGTTTTCACCATCTAATCTAGTAAACCTTATTCGATGGCTTCATTCCAGCTCAGCAAGTCGAAGGTAAATTGACTGCTATATCACCTTGGTGCAAGTCGAATGCTTGTCTGTATCAATAGTGATATTTTTTACCCGCACTTGTAACCTAGCAATAAATCTCTCTCAAAGATGCAAAATTAGCATGTTTTGTGAGCAATATATTTTTTAGAGTGATTAAATAATCATTGTTGCATATTAATTTCATTTTCGACTCTGAAGTCTAGCCAACATCACTAAAGTTTCACCTAACTGTCATATCTTCCATACCGAGCTGACCCACTCCTGAAACATCACTTTCATATCCTCAATGACAACCATGCCAGATTGAGGTGATTATGCATTCAACCAGTCCTTTTCGCTTACCTCGTAAAACCCCTTTCGGAATAGGTGAACACCTAGCAGAGTGGGCAACAGGTCTAAATAAGCTTGAGCAATTTTACACAAAACGCCCTTTAGGATGTGACACTCCTAGCTTTCTTCGTTTCACACTCGAGATCCTAGGGATCGACTATCAGGTAGCAAAAGGATCAATCCATCACATTCCAATTTGCGGGCCGACCATTATCGTTGCAAATCATCCTCTAGGTGGCGTTGAAGGCGTTATTCTGGCCGAACTGTTACTCCAGAAAAGAAGTGACGTCCAAATTCTCGCAAATCAATACCTAAAGACCGTACCTGAGCTCGACAAGCTGTTTATCGGTGTTGATGTATTCAATACTGATAAAGCAGCAATAGCCAACTTAAAAGCACTCCGTCAAGCTCATCAACATCTCGCTCGTGGCGGATTACTCCTGTTGTTTCCGGCTGGGGAGGTTTCACAGATGGTTGATAACAGAAGCCAGAGAATTGAAGACAAAGAGTGGAGCCGCTCAGTCAGCCATTTAGTACGCAAGTCTAAAGCAACGACGGTACCAATTTTTATTGATGGGCAAAACTCCAGACGTTTCTATTTAGCTGGTAAGATTCACCCGTTGTTGCGAACTTTAATGTTAGGAAGAGAGCTACTCAATAAATCCTCACAGCCCATCTCTCTTTCCATTGGCTCTGCGATCAAATACAAAGAGCTACATAACTTAGTCGACAACCAAGTTGCCAACTACCTCCGTTTAAATACCTATCTATTGCAAAGCCAACCAGCCTTGACCAAATCAGCTAGCATCCAAACTACGCCGCTACCTGTCGTCGGTCCTCTACCTGTTAGCGATCTTTTAATCGATCTTGAACATATTCCAGAACAACACCACCTCCTTTCAAGTAATCAATTTGACCTCTATTGCACGAAAGCAGAACACATCCCTTCCATCTTGCATGAAATAGGACGACTTAGAGAGGTTAGTTTTCGCCAGGTCGGCGAAGGAACCGGACTCGCTTTAGACATTGATCAATTCGATCGAGACTACTATCACCTTTTTATTTGGGATCGTGAACAACAATGTTTAGTCGGCGCTTATCGTTTAGGGCTTGTCGACGCCTTAATAAAGGAGAAAGGGTTAGATAGCCTATATTCGCGCACTCTTTTCCACTATGACACTCGACTTATTGACAGTATGGGCAAAGCTATTGAAATGGGTCGTTCGGTTATTGATCAGCGTTACCAAAAAAGCATGGGCGCTTTGCTTTTGCTTTGGAAAGGCATCGCGACTTTTGTCTCACGCAATCCTGACTATACCCACTTATTCGGCCCAGTCAGTATCAGCAATGATTACAGTGAACAAGCAAGGCAATTACTCGCAGACAGCATGACACTGCACTATTACGATGATGAAAAAGCCGAGTATGTCTCGCCATCAAACCCATTAGCCCCATCAGCCAAAGCTTGGAACACCAGTATGCTGACTGCATTAGGCGACCTACAATTATTATCTCGTGTTTTAGCACGTATTGATGAAGGGAAAAGCGTCCCCGTTTTACTGCGTCAATATCTGGCACTCAACGGCAAACTGATTTCATTTAACGTCGATCCCGGTTTTAACAATGCACTCGATGGTTTGATCCTTGTCGACTTAAGACAAGTGGAAAACAAGACTCTGGCTCGTTATATGGGAGTCGCTCAAGCCAGTCGTTATCTTTCTTACCATCATTCTTCGAAATAGACTGCCAGGATACTCAGTGCTGCGTGACATATGCAGCACTTTTGCTATCAAAATTATCTTCTCAAAAGCATCACTGTTTTGCACAAATATGGTGCACTTTGGTTTTTCAATAAGGAATTACCGCCTTAGATTCAATACTGGCTAGTCATTCATTCCAGATTAGCTTTAATCAGCAGAATAAAATTAGATTGACGAAAAAATCAACAAGCGAAAAGCTAACCCTTGGACACTCAAAACAACAAGGAAGTCTAACCGTTATGCTGCCAAAACAATTGTCACTTCGATCACTACTTAGCGGAGTAATCGTCACTTCTCTAGCACTAAGCTCATTTACAAGTTTAGCTGCTGAAAAAGTTTACCGACTTAAACTCGCTGAGACCTGGGGGCCTAACACGCCCATCTTAGGCGATGCCACCAAAAACATGGCTCAACTCGCTGAAGAGATGTCTAATGGCAGGCTCAAAATTCGTATCGATTCTGCCAACAAGCACAAAGCGCCATTGGGTATTTTTGATATGGTGAAATCAGGCCAATACGATTTGGGTCATTCCAGCTCTTACTATTGGAAAGGAAAGGTGCCAAACACTCTTTACTTCTCTTCGATGCCATTTGGCATGATTTCTACCGAACAATACGCGTGGTTTTATCGTGGTGGCGGTATGGAGTTGATGGAGAAAGTCTACGCTCCGCACAACCTTCTTTCATTCCCTGGCGGCAACTCAGATATTCAAATGGGTGGCTGGTTTAAGAAAGAAATCAACTCGGTAGCAGATTTACAAGGTTTAAAAATTCGCATTCCGGGCTTCGCCGGTGAAGTGATGGCAAAAGTGGGCGCAGCACCAACCAATATAGCCCCAGGCGAGCTATACACATCTCTAGAGCGCGGTACGATTGACGCTTTGGAATGGGTCGGCCCAGCCTTTGACCTGAGGATGGGTTTTCAAAAAATCGCACCTTATTACTACACGGCGTGGCATGAGCCGGGCTCGGAAACTCAGTTCTTAGTCAATAAAAAGACATGGAACAAACTACCTAAAGATTTGCAAACCATCCTAGAAACAGCATTCCGAGTGGCTGCTTTTGATATGTATACCCAAGCTGTCGACGCTAACGCCAATAGCTGGGCAACAATGAGTGCAGAATATCCTGATATTAAAGTGCGTGACTTCCCACCAGAGGTACTTCAAGCCATGCAAACTGCAACAGCAGAACTTCTCGAAGAACAAGCTAGTAATGACGCGCTAGCGAAAGAGATCATTGAATCCCAAAAGCGCTACTTAACCAAAGTACGAGCTTGGACAGATATTTCTTCGAAAGCGTATCTTGATAGCCAGTGACAAAAAAAGCCAGCCTAGGGGGAACCAAGCTGGCTTATTCCTACTTAACGAACGTATCTATTGCGCCACATACTCCACTCTGCTACTACGACCAGAAGCCGTAACAGTCCGAGTTTTAACCGTATTTGCGTGACTCACATCAACTGATCCGTAATAAGAAATCCAAGTGCTTCCGTTATCTAATAACTCCACAGTTTCTCGCAGAGAAGCTAGGGGTTCAATTTCAACTACCCGCTAACATTAAGGTTAATAGCATTAACGCCGATTGGCCATTCGCTTATATTGGTGACGCCGACCACGTAATGTAATACCAAGCTTTAAGATATTCTCCGGAGGCGCAATACCACTGTAGCCCCCATCTCCAATATGCACGATATCTGCGCCCGCAGCTTTGGAGGCTATTGCAACCTGCTCGATATAAGATTCATCCGCACCTTCTTGAGATGTGCCGATCGCCAGCATTCCCAACATGCCAGTTTCATGAACTACAGACATCATTTCACGTGCTAGAAATTGATCAACACCAGGGGTAGTATAAGGCGCTGGGAACATCATGATGTCCGCCCCAGCTTCTGCGAATGCAGGAATAATGCTCAGATTGTAATCATTACCAACCCCTCCAGCGTGCATTTTTCCCGCCACAATAATCAATTCTTGAGAAACGCTTCGAACCAAAGATATAGCTTCAAGAATTGTTTCTTGAGTGACGCAATTACCAGGATTACCCGTTAACATCACGTAATCCAAGCCAAGCTCCTCCGCTTTTTCTACCGTTTCTTTGTTAACTGTTCGGCCAATATCAACATGTTTTACATCCGCTGGTATAGGTTCCAAATTGCAACCGATCAAACGCCCTGTTGCAGCTTTGACTTCTGATATCGTCATCATCTCATCAGGGTTCTCCGATAATATCTTGATGGAAGGTTTCATCACATCTAGGCAATTCAGGGTGATCATGTCGGCCCCAAAAGCAGCCGCAATTTCTGCTCCTGACACCACATCAATAGGAGGTGTTATAGCAACCACATTTTCCACCATCACAGTCCTCCCTTCAGAATGGCGGATACTATTGACTATCTGCTTTCGGGAAGCATTACGAAAGTCTTCAGCTGTATAATCAAATATGCGCTTCTGCATTTATAGCTACCTTTTCTAATTTCTTGTGAATAGCGATAACCTCTTCGGCCATCTCCCGACAGAGCATGGTGGTCATGATGTGATCTTGTATATGTGTCAGAATTAAGGTCATTGGAACTTTACCGGCTCCTTCATCAAAACCGATAAGAGATGTTTGCGATTTATGAACAGCAATTAATGCAGCATCAGCAATACCAAGTAGTTTATTCGCTTGATTAAATTTATCTTTTCGAGCCAATGACATCGCTTCCATGCAAGCGGAACGAGCCTCACCAACTTGACACAACAACATCATCAAATATTCCTCAGTAATATCTTCCGGATGCTCTATTTCAATTTTCATCTTGCTAATTCTCCTTGGGCTTGTCCTGTACTCACTGGCTTGGCTACCGCTTCATTCAACGCATTTTCTTCTTTCAACAACTGCCTTTCATGAATCTTCAAGAATGGATAAAACACTAGTGCACTTACAACGATACTACTTGCAACTACAAGCGCTGCCATTCCTGAATTTGTTGCAATAATTGCCCCTATGGGTGCAGGCATAGTCCATGGTGGTATTGCGATAATTTTGGCTACAAAGCCTGATTTAAAGGCAAGCCAAACAATCGAAGTGTTAATTGTTGGAGCCAATAACCAAGGGATAAAATAGATGGGATTCATAACAATTGGGGTGCCGAAAATAACAGGTTCATTGATATTAAAAGTACCTGGGACAATCGACATTTTTCCTATGGTTTTTAGTTGAGTGGCCTTTGAACGCATCATTAGGACAACTAACCCCCAAGTACCTCCAGCACCTCCGACAAAGATAAAGAAGTCCATCACCGGGTTTATAAAAATAGCTGGTAGAGGTTCACCCGCAGCCAATGCATCTTGATTTAGACCTAGGTTAATCAACAACATAGGACCAATTATCCCTCCAACTACAGAACCTCCATGAATACCGCTAAACCAAAGGATTTGTACAATAAGGACAGCAATTAAGCAGGCAATATAACTGTCTGATGCCAACACTAAAGGCTGAAATAGTTGCATGATTGCTGATGGGATTTTCAGATCATATTGACCAAGGAATACATTGATCGACATGATGATTATGGAAATGAAAACGATTGGGATAAGTAAGTCGAATGATGCTGAAATTTTTGGTGGCACCGCATCAGGCATTTTGATTCGAATGTTGTATTTAATCAGTAAACGTTGCATTTCAGGCACAAATAAGCCGCATAAAATAGCAGTAAATGCACCTGTTCCACCTAAGAAAGCTCCAGGTAATACACCACCAATCTCAACTGTAACCATCGGGGCAACTGAAAGTAAAAACGCGAACATCGCCAGCATTCCAGTATTCATTGCTCGTAGTTTGTATGACTCAGCTAAACTAAACGCTATTCCGAACGTTGCGTATAATGCAAATATACCCATACTAAGCTGGAAAGGAGCCATAATATTGTCTTTACCGATTGTCGAAATCAACCCATGCCAACCATCAAAGAAGAAGTTCCCTTCCGAAGGCGGAAAAGCAAGGACTAAGAGTAACGAACCAACAATTAGAAATGGCATCGTAGCAACAAAGCCATCTTTAATTGCATTGACATGTCGTTGAGCTGATATTCTACCGGCAACCGGGGCGACTACATTTTCTACAAAACTCAATACCTTATCAAAAAAAGCCATGACCTAACTCTCCGTAGTTGTACTTCGTTCATTAAAAAGATCTATCGCTTGTTCAAGCACCGCTTCACCATTTAATAAGCCATAGTTCATCATATCGATGAGCCCACACCCCTTACCTTGCTCATTAGCTTCTTGTTTAAACTCTTCGTATTTAAATCGCACTTGTGGTGCAACTAAACAAACGTCACTCCACCTAAGGCATTCATCAAACTCAGCGATAGAATGGGCTGATATTTCACAGTTGATATCCTTATCCTTCGCCGAAAGTTCCATCTTACTAACGAGCATGCTTGTAGACATACCAGCAGCACAACACAAAAAGATTTTCATTATGTGTCTCCCTTAATTTACGCTTTTATCAAAATGTAACCGGTTACAGTAACCGGTTACATATATACATCACAGGGAGTTAGATTGGCGACATGAATATAAAATTTGCTACACATGTCTACTTTTTAATCAGCGAAGTGTGAGGCTATGTCTACTTAAGCAGATGAACAAGCTGCGCCCTGTTAATAGTCAGGGCGAAATAAACTATTTAGCTTAGGCATGTGTTGCTGAGTGGCGAATAATTAAGCTACCTTGAATGACCTCAGCCAGAGGAGAAACTTGACCTTGAATCAATTGCTGAGCCACTTCCATAGCACGCTCAGTAATGGCTTGAATGGGGAGATCCACAGTAGTTAGAGAAGGACTAACGAAAGCACTACATGGATCGTTATCAATACTTACAATCGACACATCATCAGGTACTACAACTCCATTCTCGACAAATGCCTTGATACAGCCGACAGCTATATCATCTGATGCCGTAACAATTCCGGATGGTAACAACGAATCATTGAGTAGTTCTAGTCCAGCAGCGTACCCTTCGATAAAACCAAAGTTACAAAAAACATGCTTCCGACTAATTTTTTGCGAGGTAGACCTTTGTAACGCGAGTTGAAATCCCTCAAGACGGGAGGCAGAAGTTGGTGTATTTGGGGAGGGACCAATATAAATGATAGATTTATGTCCTAGTGAAACTAAGTGGTCAACAGCCATTTTTACGGCGTGCTGTTGGTCAAAACTGACTGAAAAACCGGCACTTTCAGGCAGTCTTCGGCCCACATTGACTAATGGTACATCAATGGATTGGTTGAGAGCGATAACTTGCTCTTCTGAAAGCATCCGACTATACAAAATGACTACATCACATTTTTTTTCAACTAGAGAGTATACCGCTTGAAGTTCACTTTCTGCTTGATTATGCCCGTCAGCAATAAGTAACTGTTTACCCATCTTATCAGCACTAACGGATGCTTGTTTGAGCAATAAACCAAAGTAGCTACCAGTAAAATCAGACAGTACAAGGCCTATACTATTACCTTTTTTCGTAGCAAGTGCTTGCGCTACCGAACTTGGTTTATAGTTCAGTTCATTCATCACAGACTCAACAAGAAGGCGAGTACTCTCTTTAACTTGCCCTGTACCATTTATTACTCGAGATACTGTTGCTTTAGAAACGCCAGCAATGCGAGAAACATCTGAAATGGTTGCCATTAACACCTCTAAAACACAAAAATAGGACCACTGTTCAAGATAAACATACCAGAAGAATTAATATTTAGAAGTTTATTAATATCATTCACTAATATCTATCACGTTAGTCATGCTCCTTTAAGCTCAAGGATAGAATGAGGTGGGTATTGAATTTGATTTCTCCCACCACCAAACAGATAAATAAATCAAAGATGCTCTGATAATACAACTAACGCCATCCTGCTTATTACTCGATAAAATTAGGCTTCTAACCTATAACGTCAAACTGTTACTTTATTTCAAATCAAATTAAAACGTGACAAAAATCACCACGAGGCTATTTATTAACCATACCACTAGCGCGACACACCTCACATAAATAATCACACCCAAAGATCAACAAAACAAATAAGTGACACAAATCACATTAAGATTGATTTGAAAAATAATAAAAAAGAGATCTAAAGCAATAAAAATAAATTGACAAATAAGTTAATAGTAATTTGTAGCTAATTTACAATGTCAGGAAGAGTGCTGTGTCACATAAAAAAGATTGGAGTGGTGAGTTATTGGGGAGTAAGTCACAAAAAACCCGTTGTCAGTTCTAAATGAAAATTGTGTGGTAAATTGATTATGAACTAAACAATCAAGCGGTTTTGGCGAACCGCACTACTACAATATTCATCAGAACATCAAACGGGGAATTCCTATGATATCACCAGATGCGAAGATCAAGATACAAAATTTTGGTCGTTTTCTGTCTAACATGGTAATGCCGAATATCGGTGCGTTTATCGCATGGGGCTTTATCACAGCACTTTTCATCCCAACAGGTTGGCTACCTAATGAAACGCTAGCCTCTATGGTTGGGCCTATGATCACCTACCTTTTACCTCTGTTGATTGGTTATACCGGCGGTAAATTAGTTGGCGGTGAACGTGGAGCTGTCGTCGGTGCGATCACCACAATGGGTGTGATTGTCGGTACCGACATTCCAATGTTCATGGGCGCCATGATGGTTGGCCCGCTTGGTGGTTGGGCAATCAAGAAATTCGATAACTATATCGATGGTAAGGTCAAAAGCGGCTTCGAGATGCTGGTTAATAACTTCTCTGCCGGCATTATTGGTATGGTATGTGCCATTCTCGCCTTCCTCTTCATTGGACCCTTTGTCAAAGTTTTATCTGGTGGTTTAGCGGCAGGTGTAAACTTCCTAGTATCAGCACACCTTCTACCTTTAACCTCTATTTTTGTTGAACCGGCAAAGATCCTCTTCCTTAACAACGCGATCAATCACGGTATTTTCTCCCCTCTAGGGATCCAACAAGCGTCTGAAGCTGGTCAGTCTATCTTCTTCTTAATTGAGGCTAATCCAGGTCCTGGTCTAGGTATCCTTCTCGCTTACATGGTGTTTGGCAAAGGTACAGCCCGTCAAACCGCAGGTGGTGCATCGATCATTCACTTTTTCGGTGGTATCCATGAGATCTATTTCCCTTACATCCTAATGAATCCTCGCCTAATTCTTGCAGCTATCGCAGGTGGTATGACTGGCGTATTCGTTCTAACTCTCTTCAACGCAGGTATCGTTTCTCCAGCATCACCAGGTTCAATCTTTGCAATCTTGCTGATGACCCAGAAAGGTTCGATCGTTGGTATACTAGCATCTATCGCAGCTGCAACGGGCGTGTCATTCGCAGTAGCGGCACTACTAATGAAGACGCAGACTTCAACAGAAGAAGATGGTGATGAAGCGGCACTTGAAAAAGCCACATCACAAATGAAAGGCATGAAATCGGCATCAAAATCTAGCTCAGCAGCAAATAACCCAAACAAAGGTAAGATCGACCTAGCTAATGTTAAAAGCATTATCGTAGCTTGCGATGCAGGTATGGGGTCAAGTGCTATGGGTGCCAGCATGCTGAGAAAAAAAGTGCAGAGCGCTGGTTTAAACATTGATGTAAATAACCTTGCAATAAATAGCTTAACTGAGAGTGCCGATATCGTGATTACCCATAAAGATCTAACTGATCGTGCACGTAAGCACGCTCCAAACGCACAACATATTTCTCTTACAAACTTCCTAGACAGCGAGATGTATAACCAGCTGGTCACTAAATTGTTAGCAGCACAAAAAGGGCAAGCTGCAAACGACAGCCAAGCCGTTAAAGTGTCTGTACTTGCAGCCAATGATGATCACTACGAAACACAACAACCTTCTGTGTTCCAAATTGAAGCTGAAAATATTCATCTCGACTTAAAAGCAAAAACCAAAGAAGAAGCGATTCTCTTTGCCGGAAATAAACTGGTTGAGATGGGATACGCTGAAGCTGAATACGTTGACGCAATGTTTGAACGTGAAAAACTGGTCCCAACCTACTTAGGCGAGTCTATTGCAGTTCCACATGGCACTGTTGAGGCAAAAGACAAAGTAAAGAAAACCGGCATTGTGATTTGCCAGTACCCTTCAGGTATTCAATTCACTGATGACCAAGAAGATGTAGCAAAACTGGTTATTGGTATTGCTGCTAAGAATGATGAACACATTCAAGTTATTACCACCATTACTAACGCACTCGATGAACCGAAAGCAATTGAAAGGCTAACTAGCACTAAAGATGTTTCTGAGATTCTCAGCATCTTAGGTAAGCCACAAGCAGCTTAAGCTCATCATTTACTTTGCTCCTGAGAGCAACGAGGTCAACTGTCACCCCCTATGCGGTTGGCCTCACCCTAGAGTCGTTATTTTCAATTATTTGGTAGGTATTATTATGAAAAATGCAGTTCACTTTGGCGCAGGAAACATTGGTCGTGGGTTCATCGGAAAATTATTGGCGGATGCAGATGTTGAAGTCACCTTCGCCGATGTCGATGCCCCTCTAGTCGACCAACTGAGTCACAAACAAGAATATAAGGTAAAGGTGGTCGGTAATGAGTGCCAAATTGATACGGTTACTCATGTTACAGCTGTCAACTCTGCCAGTGATGATGTCATCGAGCGAATCATTCATACCGATCTCGTCACCACAGCCGTAGGCCCAAATGTTCTGGATATCATCGCAAAGACTATAGCGACGGGTATCAGCAAGCGCTTTGAAGCAGGCAACAATTCACCTTTAAATATTATCGCCTGTGAGAATATGGTGCGCGGCACAACTCACTTAAAAGGCGAAGTGTATAAACATCTCGATGAGTCATTGCATGAAAAAGCCAATGAGTTGGTCGGTTTTGTCGATTCAGCCGTTGACCGTATAGTACCACCAGCAGAAGCGGCTAACGATGATCCTCTAGAAGTCACCGTAGAAAGCTTTAGTGAATGGATTGTCGACGAACAGCAATTCAAAGGTGAAATCCCTGATATTTCAGGAATGGAAAAGACGAATAACCTAATGGCTTTTGTAGAGCGTAAACTCTTCACGCTCAATACTGGGCATTGCATTACCGCCTATTTAGGCTGCCTAAAGGGTCACAAGACTATTCGTGAAGCCATCGAAGATCCGTCAATTTACGCTGAAGTAAAACAAGCAATGATTGAAAGTGGTGAAGTACTGATTCGTCGTTATCAATTTGATCGAGAGTTACACAATGCCTACATCAATAAAATCTTAACCCGCTTCGCTAACCCTTATTTAGTCGATGAAGTAGACCGCGTAGGCCGCCAACCAATTCGCAAATTAGGTGCTAACGATAGATTAGTTAAGCCATTACTGGGTACAATTGAATATGGCACTGAAAACCAAACACTTTTGAAAGGTATTGCCGCTGCGCTTAAGTATCAAAGCGACGACGACCCTCAGGCGATCGAGCTGCAAGATTCAATTAAGAAACAAGGGATTGGCAAAACTCTTGCTCAATACACTGGATTAAGTGAGAGCAGCGAAGAAATAGCGAAAATTAAAACTATTTTCGAAACACTATAACCATCAAACTCAAGGGGAGTAATGACTCCCCTTACTAACAGAATATTTAGTTCAATATATGGCAGAAAATATCAATGAAACTGAAATTATAGAGCGATTAAACAACGCGCCTTCGGTACGCGGTTTTTTCATTGCTGCCGTTGACGTATTTAATGACTCCATTGATGCACTCATGCAACGCATTTTTCAAAAAGACAACTTTGCGGTGCAATCCGTTGTTGGGCCCCTACTTCACGATTCAGGTCCACTAGGCGATTTGTCTGTTCGTTTAAAACTACTATTTGGCTTAGGTGTCCTTCCTGACCATGTCTACCATGACATCGAAGACATAATAAAAATCAAGAATGTATTAAACAGTGATGCCTCTGACTATGAGTTCACTGACCCTAATATTTTAGAGCCTATTAAAAAACTCAATTTAGTAAAAAAAATGGGGATGGTTCAGCTAGAAGTCACAGAGCCAGATGACGATATCGACTTAGAGTTTTATCAGCTTCAACTTCAAAGACAGCAACAAATTATCAAATCTGGGCTCTCACTGGCCATTGTCGAAATTTGTAATGAACTCGGCAAAGAGAGCCCTTTCTAGTCCACAGCCTTACCTAAAAATTTTGAAATTATTAATTGCTGAAGCCAAGTTACGAATATTAAAAAGCCGAGGTCACCCTCGGCTTTTTTTATACTATTCAGTTCGGCTTATTCGACGGTGACAGCCTTAGCCAAATTACGTGGTTGATCGACGTCTGTCCCTTTGATCAGCGCAACATAATAAGAGAGTAACTGCATTGGGATCGTGTAGTAGATCGCCGCAGTAATTTCGCTCACATGTGGCATGGTAATGATCTTCATTGTCTCATCACCTTCAAAACCGGCATCTTCATCAGCAAACACGTACAGCAAACCACCACGAGCACGCACTTCTTCAACGTTCGATTTTAGTTTCTCTAATAGTTCATTACTTGGTGCTACAACCACAACAGGCATGTCTGCATCAATCAGAGCTAACGGGCCGTGTTTCAGCTCACCTGCAGCATAAGCTTCCGCATGAATATAAGAGATCTCTTTTAGTTTAAGAGAAGCTTCCATTGCAATTGGGTAGAACTCACCGCGACCTAAAAAGAGAGTGTGGTGCTTATCGGCAAAGTCAGTCGCTAACTCTTCGATCTCTTTCTCAAAAGAGAGCGCAGCATTGATCTGCTTTGGTAGCGCATGAAGCGCTTGTACGATCTCTTTTTCTTTCTCTTTGCTAACGCGGTTTTGCTGCTTACCTAATGCAGTCACAAGCATCAACAATGCAGACAACTGAGTGGTAAACGCTTTAGTTGAAGCAACACCGATTTCCACCCCTGCGCGAGTCATGAAAGCAAAGTCTGATTCACGAACTAGAGAAGATCCCGCTACATTACAAATAGTCATAGCAGCCATATAGCCTTTCTCTTTAGCCAAGCGTAGGGCGGCCAGTGTATCAGCCGTTTCACCAGACTGAGACAGAGTGATCAAAAGGCTATTTGGACGAGTCACAAATTTGCGATAGCGGAATTCAGACGCGATTTCGACATCACAGCTTACACCAGCAATATCTTCAAACCAGTATCGCGCTGTCATACCTGCATTATACGAGGTACCACACGCTACAATCTGTACATGCTCAACCTTATTTAAAATCTCAACGGCGTTCACTCCAATCGCTTCCGTCACAACAGAATCTGCCGTCAAGCGTCCTTCCATCGTATTAATCAGAGCGGTTGGTTGTTCGTAGATTTCTTTTTGCATAAAGTGGCGATATTGGCCTTTGTCACCGGCATCGTGTTCAGCGTTTGATTCTGTAATTTCGCGTTCTACACGCTCACCTGTTGCATCAAATACCGTTACGTCACGACGGGTGATCTCTGCTACGTCACCTTCTTCTAGGTACATAAAACGGCGTGTTACGTTAAGCAACGCAAGCTGGTCAGAAGCAAGGAAGTTTTCACCTACACCAAAACCAATGACTATCGGGCTACCTGAGCGAGCTACTACGATGCGTGAAGGATCTTTACGATCCAGTGCTACCGTGCCGTATGCGCCATCCAATTGTTTTGCTGTCTTCTGTACCGCTTCTAGTAGCGTTTCTGAAGTGCGAAGTTCCCACTCAACCATGTGAGCGATAACTTCAGTATCCGTTTGAGATTCAAATACATAACCACGAGATTGGAGAATTTCACGTAGTTCTTCGTGGTTTTCGATAATACCATTGTGTACCACCGCGATGTCACCAGACATATGTGGGTGCGCGTTGGCTTCAGAAGGCTCGCCGTGAGTTGCCCAACGCGTGTGTGCGATACCCGTACCGCCAACCACTTCTGCCGAATCTACCGCGTCAGCCAACTCTTGAACTTTACCCAAACGACGTATACGCGTTAAGTTAGATGCACCATCGACAATTGCTACACCAGCAGAATCATAGCCTCGGTATTCCAGGCGACGTAATCCTTCTACTAAAATTTCTGCGACATCTCGTTGTGCGACTGCACCTACGATTCCACACATATTGTTAACTCCAATTTATTTGATTCCAGGTGGCAGCAAGCAAAGGCCAAATCCTGATTAGTTAGGTTTAAGTTGTTATAAATCTCTACGCGCAAATGACTTTGATGCCATGCGATTCAATCGTTCGCTTATAGTCTGGCTCTAAGTCTTTGTTCGTAATTAATATGTCAATCACATCCCAGGCGAGTTCTAAATTAGGAATCTTTCGACC
>Ga0209272_10001022_pt1 | contig 18932 bp, 19 predicted proteins | sample tdDd002_FD_187125 | JGI IMG/M metagenome (GOLD analysis project Ga0209272, IMG submission 187125) | Marine sediment microbial communities from the Atlantic coast under amendment with organic carbon and nitrate - tdDd00.2 (SPAdes)... | ecosystem: Environmental > Aquatic > Marine > Coastal >... | reverse complement strand
CATAGACTAACTCTATCGATTCGGGTAAATTTGTCTTTAAGGCGTTTTCGGTTTCAGTTATATTTTCAGTGGATGCAGTTCCTAGAACAACGGTTCTTGTATCTGCATCCCACTTGACCTCAACACCAAGAACTTCAGATATTTTACTTACTGGAAGGTATGTTGTTCCATTGACTAATAAACTTAGTGGCGTTTCACTTCCGTTGGACAAAGGGTAATTTTCACCAATAAGACCGACTGCCATACCATTGACTTGCAAGTTAACTGAGTTCATGTACGCTTCAACTTTTTCATCGAAAGCATAACTTGCAAGACTTGTACATGAGGTTATCAAAGCCAACGCTACTATAATTTTTTTCTTAAACATATGCTCCTTATCTCCTTTTATAATTTGTATCAACATTATAAAATACGAACCTTAAAGAAAGATTGAAGTCTTAGAATATTACTCTGAATGTTATTTCATTTTCACCATTATCTACTTCTATTTTTCCACTATGCATGTGAACAATGCTTTTCGCAATCGATAGTCCAAGACCATGACCGCCAGTTTCGCTATTTCTTGAATAGCCAATTCTATAAAATGTATCAAACAGTTTTTCTTTATCCTCATCAGATACTTTTACACATTTATTCTTAACTTCAAGTATTTTATGTCCATTCATTAAGAATAGACTTACATCAATCGTACTATCTTTCAGTGAATACTTGATGGCATTATCCATCAAAGCTTCAAATAACTCTGTTATACTTTTCTCACTGCCACTAATGTAAACTTCATCTTCAATATGAGGATTTATGCCCCTTTTCTTCTCATAAGCTAAGGCCTCAAAACTAAAAACATTACTGGATATGCACTCTGATAAGTTAAACCTTTCAAACTTTTCATTAGATAGATTCTCATCAGTTTGTGATAGTGTTAATAGCCCATTAACGAGTTCGTTCATTCTATATGATTGCTTTTTTATCTCTGTAAGATACTTATTTTCCTCATGCTCCATCTGGAGCATATCCGTGTTTGCCGATAAAATCGCAAGTGGTGTCTTAAGCTCATGTGATGAATCAGTTATAAATCTTTTTTGCTTTTCGAATGCGATTTTAATGGGCTCAGTAATCATTTTTGATAGGAGAAACGTAATTATAGAAAGTATAAGGATACTCGCCGCTGAAACAAAATAAGTTATTCTTCGTAAATCTGTTAACATTGCATCTTGAATTGATCTATCAACAAACGCCAGCACATCATCTTTTTTCACAAATCTATATCCTTTGAAATTTGATGATTCCTCGTCCATTTCCAAAATTGATTTGCTGATTTCTCTGATTTGCTCCTGGCTTAAATAACTGCTTTCTCCTAGAATACTAATTTCATTACTCTCACTAATTTCTACTATGATAACTTCAAGTGATTCACTGGGCCGCGGTATAGCCAAATTGCCAGAAGGTTGAATTGACTGTGAAGTTCTCACATTAATAGATTGTCTTAACATGTTGTCAACTTGGTTTTCATTTGCTTTTCTCATAACAATATTAGTAGAAATATTCGTAGCAAAAACTAACAGAACCAAAGATAGCATTGAAATAACAATAAACTTAAACCGAAGTCTGTTAATCATTTTCTTCCTCCAATGAATATCCTATACCTCTATGTGCTTTTATTATTGCAGTTGAACGAATGTGTTTCAATTTTTTCCTAATAAACGATATATAAACCTCTACTTGATTATATTCTCCATTGAAATCATAACCCCAAACACGCTCTATAATTCTTTCTTTTGAAATGATCTGTTCTTTGTTGTCAATCAGATATTCGAGTATCTGAAACTCTCGATTACTTACTTTAATTTCTCTACCTTGATGAGAAATCGTTAGTTTATCTTTATTTATTTGTAGATTCCCAAAACATTTTTCTGATTTGGTATATACCGATTTTCTCCTTAAGAGGGATCTTAAACGCGCTAAGAGTTCTCTTGTTTCAAATGGCTTAGCCAGATAGTCATCAGCACCACTATCAAGACCCATGACCGTATCATCCGTCTGAGACATTGCCGTTAGCATAAGTATAGGCGTTGAGTTTTTATTCTCTCTAAGCTTTCTAGCAACCTCATAACCACTGAGTATTGGCAGCATAACATCAAGAATTATTACATCGTACTCATACATCATGGCGTAATCATATCCATCTTGACCATCATACACAGAGTCTACTATATAATCGTTTTTCTCGAGCAATTCACTTAAAATGCTAGCAAGAGATTTTTCATCTTCGATTAATAACACTTTCATGTTAACCTCCAATTTTTCATAAAACATCTAATTATATTTTATTATATTAAATTAACCTTGAAAAAATATTGAAGCATTAAACCAGATCTATAGTAAGTATATAACTCTTAGGATGTGGAAAATACCTTAAAGTATGATAGATACTTTAAAGTGTTTCTAATACAAAAGCCACTTATCATAAAGGATAGTGGCTTTTCTCAAGACTAGCGATGAACTCATCTTAAACTGCTAATTCATTTATACGTTTCACAACTGTATTTCTAGCAATGACTAACCCAAGTATTTCAGTAATCAACATTGTAGCTAGTACCATTGACAACGTTTGTTCTGATACTAATCCATCTGTATACGCAAACGCTATGAATGTGAGTGCTATACCTGCTTGAGGCAACATGAGTTTACCCAGCAAATTCACGTCATTCTCAATGTCTTTCACTAACATGCTTCCTATTTTATATCCGATTCTACGAGACGTTATTCTTGATGCTGTGTAAGCAATAGCAGCCACTAGGATAGTATAGTTAACTAGAAGCATAATATTTAGTTTCATACCTAAATCAACCATAAAGAAAAGAATGCAGACATTAATTATTTTTTTGAATCCATGTTCCATCTGAGTAAGTTTTTGTGGCACTTGTTTTACCATCACGTTAATAAATGTTATACCAGTAACCGTTAAAGTGACTAATAAATCAATTGTTAACAATTTAGACCCTAACAATAGCAAAATAGTACATATTAAAGTGTAAATCAGTGGAGCGACTTTATCACTTGTTTTTCCTATTACAAATGACAGTGCAAAGCCTGATACAACACCATAAATCAATGAGGTTGCCATGATTACAAATGGTGTAACGATGCTGCCTGATCCTGTTATCAAATTCTTTACAATACCAAAGGTCAGTAACACTAAAACAAGATTCATGAACATGTATGGTAACAATCCTGCTTTTATTTTTTCATCTAAACCGTCCATGACTATAATAATCGAAGCTACAGAAGTGGCACATCCAATTATGCCCACTATTACAGCCTCGCTCATTGACATACCTAATATATGCATAGCACCATAAACAACTGAAAATGTGATTGTCAACTCAACAAGTGTTATTAATATTGAGCCTTTAAAGTTTGATTTCATTGCGCTTAATCTAACATCCTTTGTTAACAAAAAACCGATTGGCGCAAGAACCAATACATATATAATTTTATACAATGGAATCGACGTTAATTTATCTGGTGTTAACCACTCAATACCTAATTGTCTTCCTACCGTTCCAAGTACTATTCCTCCGATTAATATCCCCGCAATCGTAGGCACCTTAGTTACATTGGCTAGTTTGGCAAATACTCCACCTACCACAACCATTAAAGCTATAACCAATAACAATAAAACATAATCCATATACTTCCTCCTGTATATTTAAAATCAGAAATCCCGAATTAATAGATTCGGTGATTTCTGATTGAAAAGTTAGTTATAAAACAAGTTCATTAAGTCATTCTCATTCACTTAACTATTGTGTCATTTTCTATTCAAAATTGTAATCTTTAACAATCTTATTGCGATCCGTTGTTTGATCATTGAAGTATTCATAGAAAGATATTCCCATAAATCCTCCAGATATGTTGTATAGATTCTTGAACCCTAAATGTTGAAGTGCCAGTACAGCGTTGTAACTTCTAGCCCCACTTCTACAATACAGATATAGCGTCTTATCTGCAGGAATTTCTTCAATTCTGTCCCTCAGCATACTTAGAGGTATATTTACTGCACCATTTACGTGTCCCTGCTCATATTCAACTTCTTCTCTTACGTCGATTATATAAGCACCGCGTTCCACTAAACCTCTCACATCAGCTGCATGGACTTGTTCGAATGAACCATGCAGTAAGTTAGAAGCTACATATCCTGCATAGTTTGTGACATCTTTAGCCGTTCCAAATGGAGGTGCATAGCATAACTCTAAATCTCTTAGATCATCAGTAGTTGCACCTAATTTGATAGCTGTTGCAATCACGTCGATTCTCTTGTCTACATTCCCTTTACCAATTGCTTGAGCTCCCAGAACTCTTCCTGATGGCACTTCGTATATCAGCTTAAAATGAACATTTTCAGCTTCCGGCATAAGCCCAACCTTATCTCCTGGAATGATTTTAACGGTATCATACTTGATATCCATATTGTGTGCTTTAATCAAACCTTCATTCAATCCTGTTGACGCTCCATTGTAATCAAATACTTTAATAACAGATGATCCAATAAAACCTTTATTTAATACAGATTTACCGTTTATATGATCCGCTACACCTCGAGCTTGCTTTTGAGCAGGTCCCGCTAAAGCCAACTTAGTATATGATTGTGTTAAAGCATGATAAACTTGAATCGCATCACCAACAGCATAAATATTTTCATCATTCGTTCTGTAGTTTTGATCCGTCTTTATTGCGCCAGTTGTGCCTAGTTCTAGCCCAGCATTTACAGCCAAATCCGTTTCAGGCGTTACACCGATTGCCATAACAACAGCATCCGCTTCAATTTTCTTACCCGATTCCAGAATAACTGAGTTATTCTCAAAAGCACTCACTTTGTCGCCAACAATCAAGTTAACGCCATGATCATGTAGCTCTTTATGCAGAATTTGTACCATATCGTAATCAAAGGGTCTCATGATTTGAGGCATGGCTTCAATCAAGCTTACATTAAAACCTGCTTCTTTCAAATTTTCAGCGACTTCAACTCCAATGAAGCCACCGCCAATGACTGAGACATTCTTTGAGTGCATCGACTTAACAAATGAATTCAACTTGTCTATATCCACAACATTTCTAACTGAAAAAACATTCACGTTTTCAATGCCTGGAATTGGAGGAACGATTGGCTTTGCGCCCGGTGACAGGATCAACTTGTCATATGACTCTGCATACTCCTCGCCAGTCAATACGTTCTTTACTTTGATTTCTTTCTGATCTCTATCAATCGATACAACCTCATTGTTTACTCGAGCATCGATATTATACATTTTTAGAAACTTTTGCGGACACATTAGAACCAAATTTTCTGCACTTTCTACAACACCGCTTAAGTGATATGGTAAGCAGCAGTTTGAAAAGGATACATGCGGTCCTCTTTCAAACATGATGATTTGATCTTCTTCACTATGTCTTCTTAATCTAGCAGCCGCTGATGCTCCGCCTGCAACGCCTCCGACGATTACAATCTTTTTAATCATTGTTTTCCTCCATAACTCATGCCCTAAAGTGAATCCTGATTCAACTTTCGAATTGATTATATATCCCTGTTATTAAGTTGTCAATATAAAATGAATCTCGATTCATGTTTTAACTATGCAATTTGCTCGAAATACTATAAAATGAAATGTGAGAGGAGTGATCTTACATGAGTGATATTAAGGAGCCTATTCAGAAAAGAGCAATAGAAAAAAAATTGCAACTCATTGAAGCGGCTAAAATAGTTTTCAATACGATCGGCTATCACGATACGCATATTAAAGACATAACACACGAGGCTGGTATTTCTGTAGGTCTATTCTATAAATATTTCGAAGACAAAAATGATATTTATATAAAAGTATTGAATATACTCTATGATAAAGAAATGGAAATCGCTGTAGATTTTAAATACCAAATTGTTCATGAGAAGGACAAAAGAGAGGTCATTCGATGCTATCTTGAAAACAGGCTTAAAATGACTGCTTACAAGAATATAGCTGAAGAATTCCATGTTCTATCTGAGAAATATGAGCTTATTAAAAACATAAAATCCAATTATAAGGAAACATACCTGAGTATCTTTAATGATATCCTGTCTGAGTTATGGGAGAATCCAACCGAAGCGTCCCTAGAAGTTGCAACTAGGCTAATCCGGAGTACAATGAATAGTAATGTTTTTGAGATGGATAGTATTAAAAACGAAGACTTAAGAAATGAATATATAGATCGCTTAACTGATATACTGTACAACATAATTGTTTTAAATTGTTGATGAATTCTAAGAATCAAAAATGCCCTATACGTCTCAACGTATTAGGGCATTTTTGCATTAAAGTTGAATATAAATTCAACATTATAATCTCATTGAATGATAATTTAATTTCACAATTAACCTATTTCCATTCTACTTTCGCTTTTCTTCTTGGTACTGTTCTATGATACTTAACATCTGGATAGCCTAATGCCAAACACGCAACTATTTTTTCCTTTCTGCTTAAACCAAGTTTTGCTTTAATTGCTCTACTCTTATTTGCTATAGCAGTAAATATTCCTACATGCAATCCACCTAATCCAAGTGTTCTTGACATGAGTTCCATACTCCTAGTTGCTAATCCAGCATCGAGATCGTGCTCAGATACTATAAGTATTAAGGCCTTTGCATCCTTAAATAAGAAGCTTCTTTCAAACTTGAACTTATCCAAGTTGTATTTTAACTTGATAACCTTTCCAATAATTCTAAAAATCTTTTGAAAATTTAGAAGTTTTGGTAGTACTAGATCTTCTAATTGTTCAATCTGATCTTGTATTACAATGTATCTTATTTCTTGTCTATTTGTTGCAGTGGAAGAATAGCGACCTGCTTCAATTACTTTTTCTATAATTGAGTCGTCTATTTCATCTGTTTTAAATTTTCGTATTGTTCTAAGCGATTTGTAAAAGTCCATTAGTTGCTCAGGATCAATGGCATCTGACAGATCTTCATAAGGCTTAATCTCATTCTTGTCGAGATCTCTGATTTCTACAGCTTCTTGTGGACAAATCGCTACACAATGCCCGCATTTTATACATTCCTCAGAAAGTACAACAGCCTTTTTTTCTTTTAATGTTAATACATTACTTGGACAATCCGATATGCAAAGTCCACATCCTACACATGATTCTCCATGAATTATTATTTGCTCTTCCACTACGAATTCTCCTTCTTAGTTAAAGTCATATTTGCAATGTAGTCACACTTTCCTTGGTTTAAACATTTAAACTAACGAACTAAGTATAACAGATTCTTATTTTCTGTCAGCATTGAGAAAGAAATTCAAGACCAATGAATTTGAAATTTGTGTACAACACTAATTAGTTCCTTAAAGCAAAAACTCCCTAATAGTATGTTCCGTCACGATCTAAAAAACTACTTTCATGGAATTTCCCTTAGCTACAGACAAACTCTCAAGAGCATGATTCAATTAATGACTCAAATATTTGTCTGCTTTCTTGCCTAGTTTCAGTATAACTCTCCTTGCCAATTCTTGTATAGCATACACCCTGATCTAGCAAGTGTTCACTGAAGTAATTCAACGTTTCTTCCAAACTTTGTTCCCTGACACTTCCTGTAATAAGAGATTTGATTATTTCAAAGTACTTACCACCGAAATTATGCTCCCAGTATAAGAGCTTCACTATTAATTTCTTCGCTAACTTCTTGAATGAGGAATTTAAGTGTTTTCAGAATAAGGCTGAACAAAACTTATTACTCTATTATTCATAAATAACTCCTAAATTAAGAACTAAATTTCTATACCATAAAACCACTTCAGTAGATTCTCATATTCAGGTGGATTTCTTTCAATCATTTCATTAACTAGAATACTCGTATCATACTCAACCGCTCTCTGATTAATTTCTATTTCTTCATTCTCAAAACATACAATGACATAGGATGCAAGTTGATTAGTTGAACAACCAACAGAGCCAGTATTTATATAATACTGATCGAATTCTTTATCATAAATACAACATGAGACATGATGATGTCCGAAAACTACAATGTTAAAATCATATGGTACAAAAAGTTTCCTAAACGCTTCCACATTCTGATCTTTTGGAATGCTACTAAACTTTGGCTGATTACCCTCAGTCATTACACTTGGATAATGAAGATACAAAACTTGATTGCCTTCAATTTGCCTTAAGTTATATAAAGGAAACTCCATAATATATTTTTTATACTTATTTCCCAATGTTGAATGAACCCACTTTTGATGTTCGCGTTCACCCTCATGCATATTAAGTTGGTTCTCAAGACCAAAAATATAATAAGATTCATGATTGCCAAGCACAGACTCAATTGAATTAGATTTTAGTAATTCTAGCACCTCACTAGGGCTAGGACCAATAGCAATAGAATCACCCAAATTAACTATTTCAGTACAGTTATTCTCCTTAATATCTTTTAAAACAGCTTTAAAAGCAGGTAAATTACCATGAATGTCTGATATAAAAGCTATTTTTTTCATCATTAGATCACCACTTTTATTCTCATATACGCCATAAACCAAACCTATTACAAACCGGGCAAATGTCGGGACACCCACATGTTATGTGATGTTTATATTGTTTTTGCTCAAATCAATCTTACTAAATAGTAAAAAACCGGCTACACATGTAAATATAAAGTAAGCTACTCCAAGCATTGTGCTAGTAACTAAATTTGTTGATGAGGACAGACATTTAGTTAAAATAGTTATGATTACAGCTCCTCCCAATATAATCGGAGAATGCTTTGTGTCTGCTTTTAACTTCTTCATGATATTTCCAGAATAACTAAATCCTCTATATCTACTTAAGAACCAACAAAAAGTTATTCCTAACATTATCCACTCGAATATTGCTATACAGAATCCTAGTGTAAATAGTAGCGTATTACTCATTACTTTATCTAGTTCTTCAGATTTAAATTCGTCTAACTCTTCATCTGTGCATAGAAACTTACACTTCAATGCAATTGATTCGGTAAAAATAATAATTCCGATAAAAAACCATAATCCTGTTGAATCAAACTCGCTGATCCAATACATGTACGATAGTAAGAGAAGTATTAGACTCATGAATGAGTATGTATATAACTTTGTATATACCAAGTACTTACTCAACTTCAATCGATTGGAATCTTTCATACTTAAAATGAGTAAAAATAGTACTAAATAGCACACAAAAAATGAAATAATGAATGCTTGTGGGTTTATTTCAAAACTATTCATTTTACAAACCTCCGAAATATTAATGTATTACAATAAAAATGTCATCATAACGTTCCCACTGTTCACAACGTGCCAGAAATAACACAACTCCTTAAAACCATAAGTTCGAAGCAACAAAGATTTTATATTCCACGCATACCAAGGCATGTTAGGACACCGCTGTGTTCGTATTATATAGATAAGGGCTCACCCATTGATAACAGCTAATTGTTATAATATTTATCAAACACCAGGAAGAGTACGTCCGCTGTGCTAGGCCTTGAGCTCCTCATCTAAACTGTGCCTTCCTTGGTGGCCACGCAAGCTCGATTAGCTGGATGGGCCTCGAGCCCGCATTTCCGTACGAACCTGAGATCGTGTTCCCACTATGGACCTGGTTACAAAAGGAGGTTTTATGCTACCCATTCTTGCTGTTGACGTTGCTAAAGCATCTTCTCACGCAGCTATTTTTCTTGATCATCACGTTTCAAACATGAAGCCCGTCGAGTTCTCTCACGACACCAAAGGGCTACATCAAATTCTCCACCTACTTAATAGCACACATTCTCTAACTGGTGTAAAACCAGTTATTGTCATGGAGGCCACTGGTAATTACTCTAAAGTACTTTGCAACCAATGTATAAAACACGGCTATACCGTTCATGTCTTCAACCCATTGCTTACTAATCATCTTAAGCGGTCGTCCATCAGGAAGATCAAAACTGATCCTGTTGATGTTCATCGCATTGCTCAGGTCTTTTATACGAAAGGTACTCAACCGTATGATCCTGCTCCTCAGATTCAAAATGACCTTAAAATCATAGCACGGCAATATGATGGGATTGTTCATCTTATGACCGACCATTCAAGACGTCTCCAAAGTCTTCTTGAACTCTATTTTCCTGATCTGAAGAAGGTGTTCTCTTCTTTCCATCAAAAGGCTTGTTTACAGTTTTTATCAATCTATCCATCCGTTGCTTCCGTTAGACATGCTTCACTCGAAGATATTGCTTCCGCTCTTTTGATCCCGAGAATGTCACGCCAATGGCGTTATCAGAAGGCTGAACTGATCCACAAACTTATCAGGGAGAGTCTAGCTGAATCATTTGCTCCTGATTATATCAACGGTATTATCGTAGAGCTCGTACACACTCTTCAAAGTTTTCAAGTCACGATAAATACTCTCAAAAATCAAATGATTCAACTTGCCAAAACCTCTCCCCAGTATCATCTGCTCCAAACCATCCCGGGAATTGGAGAAATTACTGCCGTCTTTATTCTTGCTGATATCGGTAGTATACAGCGTTTTAAGTCCAGCAAAGGCACTCATTGCCTTTGCTGGACTCGATTCGTCAATCTATCAATCTGGTCAGTTCTATAGCTCTGGTAAGATATCTAAACGCGGATCACCTTATCTAAGAACTGCTCTGTATCAAGCTTCGAAGGCAGCTATCAGCAGAAGACACAATCAACCTGCTATTCCAGCGCTTCGTGCCTTTTATGATAAGAAAGTTGCTGAAGGAAAACCTAAAAACGTTGCTCTCATTGCATGCGCTAATAAGTTGACTCGAATAATTTATGGTGTCTTGACCACTAACCAGCCTTTTAGAGCTTAACTAGGCTCTTTTCACTTCGTCTGCTATGCAGGCTTTTTTGTCATGTCTTTCTTCATGCGTTGAATTTATGTCTTGACATACGTTAGCTGGTTTATGTGATGTAATTTTGATTTTCTAGACAACTCTACAGCCAGTGCTCCAGTTTGAATCCTAAAAATTCTAATGCATAGAATATTGTCGTTCCAAATGCTGTTACTCCTACCACTAAAGCTATGTAAAAATCGGCCTTACTGATACCTTTTTCCTTATTAATAAACAAACTGATCGCACCTACGATCGTAGAAAACCATAGGACTAATATGATCTCATTTATTCCCGTCACTTTCGATATTACAGATGACATAAAGTATGCCATGACTCCTAAAAGGATGCTATGCCAAGTTTTCATAACTCCACCTCCGATAACACTTAATTCTTTCATAATTATTTTACATAACGGTCCTACGTTTCCCGATGTGCCAGAGTAACTCATAATTTTTCAAAGCGATTTGGCTGAGTAACTATAAGTTTTTACATACCATCAAACCAAGGGCATGTTGGGAAACGCTATGTTATTTGGCGTGCTTTTTCGTAGCCTATTCTTTAATATTCTTCCTATCAAAAACTTGTACAAGATATAAATGGACATGTTCAAAACTCAAAGTTCTTCTACTCAGAATTTGATATTTCCATGGTCTTTCAACGTGCTTCTCCAACCAATGCAGAAGCAACCATTTTATGTTTACACGAATGTCGGGAATCTCCGAACCTATACGGCGATACAACTATTCCAAAGAAATACTTCGACAATACAATAAGTGCAATAACACCGATTGCAATTGCACCTAAACATCCTCCTACTTCTTTTGTCATACTTCATTCACCGCCAATACCAGCTGGTTTCGTATTTGTTCATGTTGCTCTTTTTTTAGTCCATGAGAATTCAAATACTGCAGAGCACCACCGTATTTGACATTCAAATGATCTATTAACATCTCAATATTTTTAGCATTTGAAGATAGCGTGTATCTTGGTGCATCAGGATTATGTTTTAAGAAATCCTCAATATTGTACTTTAAGTATGTTTGACTTACTTGATAGTCAGCAATCACATCAAGCTCATCAACTCCCAACAACAGTAGTATAAGAGCTGCAATGATTCCAGTTCGATCCTTACCAGCTAGGCAATGAATGATTGTCATACCAGGAGAATTCGCTATTAAGTCAATCACGCTTACGTAATAACTGCCGTTCGACTCCAGCTTTCTAATATACAAATCACCCATACATGTAACCTTGGTCTGATCCGTAGCTTCAGACTTAACTTTCATTGAATCTTCCATATTATGAACTTTAACATTCTCTGAATCTATAAAGTCATTTGGAAAGCGCTCAACCTCTTCACTTTTTCTCAAATCAATAACAGTTGTTAATCCACTTTGTACTAACATTTTCTTGTCTTCATCAGTTAAACCAGCCAGTTGGTCTGATCTAAGCAATACACCATAATAAGTGATACCGCCATGGCATGCATACCCACCAAGATCTCTAAGATTCTGTACCAACTTCGATTCAAATTTCCATCTACGCAGTGCTTTAGCCATAGCTTCTCCTCTCCCAAATTATGATATCTGATAATCAGTTATTTCTTATAATGTTCTTTAATAAAATCATAAATATGCTTAACCAACTTTTCCTGAGACTGCTTTTTTTCTTCTACTGTTAACTCAGCAACATACTTTCCAGTTCTAGGATCCACTTGAATTGAGTTTAGTGGCTCATGAGTTGTATAACTTTGCGATTTCACTGCAGTAAAGTATGTTTCATTTTCAAACACAGTTGTGTACATATCTATTTCAGACTTTACGAGTGTTAATGCGATTTCCCATCGGCCCTTGCTGTTCCCACCATATTTTTCTAGCTCTGATATATAGTAATCCAACATTTCTTCATCAGATGCATCTTGTCTGTTTTTACTGATACGTTTCACAAACATTCCTGGTTGTTTTCTCTCTGGAAATGCATCGATGTACAAGCCCGTATCTACGGAAAGGGTTGCAACCCCCGATATTCTGTAGTAACCCAGAGCTTTCACTTTAGAGTTTTCAGCCGGACTCACACCCGTCTCATCAATTCTTTGATCTATATTTAAGTCATTTAATCCAAACAATTCGACTTCCAAATCCCCAAGGATTCCTTTTAAATACTCCAGTCGTGTCTGATTCCCGGTTCCAACTAATATTTTTTCCACGAGTTTCTCCCTTTATCATTTTCATTTTTCAATACAATCACTTATGTTATATTCTACCATATACGCAACTAAAATGCTTTTTGATTGTGACATTTTTAAGTTGCTGTTTACCCCATAATACTTGATACACTTCAACTGACAGATAAAACCAACATCGCTTTTCGTATTATGCGCATTTAGTTGTATATTGGGTAAACTATTCATAATAATCCAATGACTATTCTCAAAAGGAGGTCTCATGAGTTACACAGATTTCAAAAATCGTATTTCAAATTTTATAAATTTATTTATACCCACTTCAAAAACATTGAGAGAAGATTTCTATACTACGATCGCCCATGAAAACTATATAAGACTGTTCTTTATAAGTGCTTTTTACTTCTTATTTGAATTACGCGTACAGATAAATTCACCACCAAATAATAGTGTTTTTTTAGACCGAGTATCAATATTCATTTTATGTTTACATTTTATTGCCGTCATTTTTTCTTTATTGATTCTCAAAAATAGAAAAATGTATAATGGTGTATTATCCCAATGGATTATATCAAGTTACTGTGTAGCATTATTATTTTGGTCAGTGAATGTAACTCTTACTCACATATTCAGACCTGGTGGAATGACTATGTTTATAATAACCCTAGTTGGAACATCAGCGATATTCTTCAGAAGAACACTCATTACTTTACTGACGAATATAGGGTACTATTTTTATTTTGCTTATCGGATGAAGTTTGTTGTTGAACCTCCTAGTTTTAGACCTCCTGAAGCTCTAAACGCACCACCGATCAATAGACTATTCATCACAAATGCTTTATTAGTTACAGGATTATGTTGTATCCTTGGTGTCATTGTTTTTCGATTAAGATTGAGGGTTTTCCTTGAAAACAAGGCGCTTGAAAACTTAGCCACTAAAGATACAATGACCGGTGTTATGAATCATAAAACCATCTGTGACTCACTAAAAATGGAAGTTCAAAGATCCCACCGCTATGCATTGCCACTCAGTATTCTTATTATAGATATTGATCATTTTAAAAGTATTAATGATACATATGGTCATCAATTTGGTGATGAAGTTATCATGCAAGTTGCGGCCTTAAAAATTTTATTGTATCTTTTACTAAATAATAAAACACCCCAAATCATAAACGCTTATACGTTTTTATGATTTGGGGTGTTCTATTATTCCATATGTTTCTATTTCATTAACATATGTTACTTCTGACAACTATTAGCTGGTTTCAGGAGTTGCTTGGGTTTAATGACATAATTCCGTTGAGTAATTCTGATGGCCTCTGCCGCTTTGGCACTTCACGCCCCATTCTGCAGATGATATATACCATACCTCATCTACATCTTGTATTACGTTGATAATGTATTTTGCTCCATTTACAGAATCGTCTCTATATCCCTCATCAATGATTGTCACGATAGCCCGACCATCTTCTTCTTCGACACTTATCGTTCTATCTACACCTTTACCAGTTTCGCCGGCTAGCCTTATTGCCACTTCCTTCGGATCAAGTATCCATAACTCATTATTTACACTTGCATCTTTAACTTCATTATTAATCCTTTGAAAACTTAAAGGTCCTAACTCATCTATGGTTGAGTTAATATAATACGCCGGTACAATCAATGCCAGAGCTATTAATACTATCACAATTTTATGTTTCATATGCTTTCTCCTTCATTTCACTATCAGATCCTAAAATTTTTCTATATGTAATAAAAAGAGTCATTTGTCATTAAAAAAACAACGCCATAGAACAACATCTCGAACAATTTAATCATAATAGAACATAAGCGTCAATCATTGGATGCTGATTTGGTAAGTATTGTTTAGCAACTAAAAACATTGTGTAGGAAAATGATGAAGAAAGAAGGATATTATCAGAGTGAACATAGTAAATAATATTGTTCAGCCTTACTAAGTAAAAAAAGCAGCCGGATCACCCATTAAGTTAGATGATCCAGCTGCTCCGTTAATTCAAAATCTTCAGGACTAAAGTTGACTTATGAATTGCTTTTCTGCTTCACAGAAACGGTTCCACTCATCACCAAATTCCTCTGAATTTTTGAATGCTTCAAACTTTTTATTTTTCATATTAAGACTAAGCTTAATAAAATCATAAGCATCTTGCTGCGCTTCAAAGACCATTTCAATACTTTTGATCGATCTAATTTCTTCTGCATTCAAGTCACTAAACTCTTTTTTAAAAAATGAAATATAATCAGTAATTTTGCTCACCTCGCTTTTTCTAATATCATCATGAAACTCAATGCTATACAAGTCCTGATCTCTATTTTAACATAAACTGAGTCAAAGAATATTTCAGTACAACGAAAAAGGAGGAATCAATAGGTTATTTAACCTTTTGATTCCTCCTAATATGATTATTAATTAGTTAAAATTAAGAAACTTTCTTCTTCTTATTTTCTTCAAGTTTTCTAACCCAAAGATCAGCGTTCTTGATACCAAGTTTTCTAGGATCGAATACAGGATCAAGACCTTGAGCCTTTTGCTCTTCGTAATCTTTAAGAGTTGCAATACCAGGCTTTGTAAGGATGATAATCGCAACGATGTTTAACCATGCCATGACACCAACACCAACATCACCAAGTGCCCATACAGTACCAGCTGAGTTGATTGAACCAACAACAACCATAACTAACATACCAATACGAGTAGCGTTGAATACAAGCTTGTGGTTCTTCATGTTCTTAGCAAGGTACGCAACATTTGACTCTGCATAGTAGTAGTATGCAAGAAGTGTAGTAAATGCAAAGAATAGAAGTGCTACTGCAACAAACATACTACCTAGACCAGGAATCAGTGTATCAACAGCAGATTGTGTGAATACAGGACCTGGTTCAGCACCATTTAGCAGTGGGTTTTCATGAATATATCCACCAGCACCATCGTATGTGTTGTACATACCAGTGATAAGGATCATAAATGCTGTAGCTGAACAAACGAATAGTGTATCAACGTATACTGAGAATGCTTGTACAAGACCTTGCTTAGCAGGGTGAGAAACTTCTGCAGCAGCGGCAGCCATTGGACCAGTACCTTGACCAGCTTCGTTTGAGTAGATACCACGCTTAACGCCCCACATGATCGCTTGACCAATGATCGCGCCGAAAGCAGCTTTAGTACTGAATGCATTTGTGAAGATTAGTGCGAATACTGCAGGAACTTTACCAAGGTTCATAGCGATAATAATAAGTGCGATAATGATATACGCAATTGCCATGAAAGGTACTAGGATTTCAGCAACTTTACCAATACGCTTAACGCCACCAAAGATAACGCCAGCAAGCGCAGTTGCAACTACTAAACCAGAAACCATTGTAGGTACGCCAAACGCATTATTCATTGCAGATGCAATTGAGTTCGCTTGGATACCAGGTAGGAAGATACCAACAGCAACGATAGCAGAGATTGCAAATACTACTGCGAATGGCTTGTTACCAATACCTTTTTCGATGTAGTACTGAGGACCACCACGGTATTGTCCGTCCATTTCTTCTTTCCAAACTTGTGCAAGTGCGGCTTCTACATATGCAGAACCAGCGCCTAGGAATGCGATTGCCCACATCCAGAATACAGCACCAGGGCCACCAAAACCGATTGCCGAAGCAACACCAGCGATATTACCAGTACCTACACGTCCACCAAGTGCCATAGCAAATGATTGGAAAGAAGATACGCCTGAATCCGAGTCGCCACCCGAAAACAGTTGAGTTACCATGTCCTTAACTAAACGAACTTGTGGGAACTTCATTAGGAATGAGAAATAAATACCCGCACCTAAACATAAATAAACAAGTGCCTTACTCCAGATAATGCCATTAAGAAAGTCGATAAACTGAGCCATTAAGATCCCCCTTGTAACGGACTCTTCCTTTGCTGCACAACGCCTCAACTACTAATTGAGGATATAACAGATAATTGCATTCGTTTCCATAAGAAAACTCATGCTCATATATAAAGCAAGAGCTGTGCCAACTTCATCAATCGAAGCAAGTTAATTGTTACATTCGCATAACAACTGGGTTTGCAGAATTTTAAGATTATTGTTAAAAATCAAACAATCGACCATTTTGATACATTGGGAACTTTTTTTCCCTTTTCCGTGTGAACTTTATTTCCCACAAGCACTTTTTTTCACATTCAATACGATTAATAAGGATGTAAAGGATACAAAAACACCCCAGATCATAAAACCGTATGAGCGTTCATGATTTGGGGTGTTTTCATGTCTTATTGAATTTTCATCTTATTGAGCTTTCTCCACTTTTGTTTCGTTAACTTCATCAGATGGTAGTATGACAACAATCTGTCCCTTCTTATATAAGTACTTAGCTGAGTAGTATATCATTGGAATGGCAATCAAGATAAACACACCCTGAAGTGCCGTTACTAAGAAAGGTGAAATAAAGTAAGCTACTGAAACCAAAATGGCAGGAATAATTGCCGCCTTCAGTCGTCCCTTAATCTGGATGCCACCGCCAACATTGCTGCCTAATGCACCCAATGAAAGACCGCCAAATAGTGCCGGCAGAATATAATGCGTTGCTGTTTGCACTGCTGGTGCCGAAAGAAGTGGCTTCAGAGGCGTCATCAACACGACGCTGGCAGCTATGACGATTATGGTAACGATGGACGAAGTTGCTATAGCTATCCCCGAAATAATATCTCCTTTTTCGGTTCCCTGCTCAACATTAGTTATTTCCATAGCATTGAGCGCTGTCGGAAGCTTAAGGTTCATTACATTTCCTGTAATGAGTGTTAAGTAAATGGATGATCCAAGTACTGGCGTAAAGGATACAACCTCAGAAATTGCAATCGGAATGAATACCGCCAATAGACCTGCAGCCGACACAAAGATCGGTCCCACTCCTGGAAAGGCGTCAAATGCTACAGCCATTATAGTTGGAAGGGCCAGCATGAGAATGACTGCACCTACGGCACCCAAACGACCTATTCTATGCATCTCATTCATGTATTGTTCTTTTGTTCTCATCTTTGCTTCCCCCTATCCTAATATATTCGTCCATAGCACGGAAGAAGCCATGGCTATCAATAAACTAAGTGCCAATACAAAATTGCTCAACCATTTCATGTTGAATTTCTGAATAAGACTCCCAATAAACAATGTGACAAAGAGGCTTGTCAGCCATGTCAGTAAATCAACGCCCCCATGGAGAAGCATAGGAATAAGCAGAACAACAAGGATTGCCATCATAAAAGTGCTGTTTCCGAGTGCGCCCCAGCGCTCATCCTTATCTTTCATCTTCATGGCACCAGTCTGAATTTTTTTCGAGATGAAAATCGAAGATACGATCCCACCAAGAATACAAATACTCATTACATACATGATCAGAACAAATGTGTCAGCTCCAGCCGTTGCAATTTCCACACCTGTAGATTTCAAAGCCGCATCGGCTGCCATAATTTCATAGGCTACAGATCCAATAACAGACAGTCTGAACCATGGCCACGGTACACCAAGCATTGCCACCAGAGAAAATAGTCCAATTACGATGGCTATTGACGGTACAATTGAGAATGATGCTGATGATTTCACTACATTTAGCAAATCCGCTTTTGTAAATCCGACCTCCAAGCCTCGTGTCCAGCATTTCTTCAGATAAACGAATGCCAGTCCCATTACATATAAAATACCAAATGCAACACAAACATATAGCAAAGTACTATTCGCTACATCATAAAAACTCATATCCAATACCCCCCTAAGTTTTCTTCACTTTCTACTTATTATTGCTCAACCAATACATTGCACTATTGGCATAAGCTGCAGC
>Ga0209272_10001020_pt1 | contig 18970 bp, 21 predicted proteins | sample tdDd002_FD_187125 | JGI IMG/M metagenome (GOLD analysis project Ga0209272, IMG submission 187125) | Marine sediment microbial communities from the Atlantic coast under amendment with organic carbon and nitrate - tdDd00.2 (SPAdes)... | ecosystem: Environmental > Aquatic > Marine > Coastal >... | reverse complement strand
ATGAATCTAAAGAAAATGGTGAATCAGATAGCAGGATAATGCTATCTTTTGCTGTATATAGAGCAAAATAAAAGACTTGTAAGAGAAATACGTTCTCCTACAAGTCAAAAGTCTACAGTCTGAAAGGTGGTTGTCACCACCTTTTTCTTATCATGAGATATTTAATTATTAGTATTGTGTTTTCTTTTCTCAATTTTTTCTTGTGTTTTCTCTTGATTCTTTCCTTGATTCTTTCTTGTTTCTTTCTTGTTTCGGGTTCTTCTACGATGGTTACACCACAACTGCAATCATTAGCTTTGAATAATCCGCCGAAAAGCCCTTTTTTCTTTTTTTCCATTTTACTTCTCCTTTATATGATGATATTAAAAATAATACCAGTGATAGTTGCTACAGAAAATACTGATAGTACAAAAGCAATAACCATTTTCTTTTTAAAAATAGTATTGAGTAATGTGACTTCAGGTATACTTGCACCTGCACCACCAATGACTAAAGCCATGATAGCACCAATACTCATTCCAGAGGCATTTAATGCTTTAGCAATCGGAATCATTGTTTCTGTTCTAACATACATTGGGACGCCAATAACAGCTGCTGTTGGCACTGCAAAAATGTTGTCAGGTCCTGCATATTTAGCAATGAACTCCTGAGGAACAAATCCGTATATAAATGCACCGACACCAGCACCGAATACTAAAAAGGGTATAACTTTTATAAACAATCCCATAGTGTCTTTAAGGGCAAACTTAAAGACTGTTTGGTGCCTGTTCATTTTTGAACCTTCAATTTTATCGTATGTTAATTCTTCATGCCCGCTTCCTTGTATTGTGACGTTTTTAATTTCCTTTTCCATACCCAGCTTCTCAAGCAAACTGCCAATGAGTGTTGCAAAGATAAATGTGAATACAAAGTATATTGCAGTTATTTTTATACCAAAGAATTTTAGAAATAAAATGATGATCATTGGATTTAGTACAGGTGAAGCAATTAAGAATGAAATGGTTCCTCCAAAGGGTGCACCACTTTTAAATAATCCAACAAGAATTGGAATCGTTGAGCATGAACAAAAAGGGGTTATGGCCCCAAGAGCAGCACCGATGACATTTTGTAATCTCTTATGGGGTTTACTCAAAACATTTTTGATTGTATCTTTTGATATATATCTTTGCAGTAACGCAACGATGAAACTGATGACTAAGAATAATACAATAAGTTCTACAAAAATTAATTTGAAGAAATCCCAAGCGATCGTTAGGTTGTTGATATTAAACATAATTTTCCTCTTTCTTTTATATAGATGTTACATAGAACATCTAAATGTGATTGTTTGAATGATTGATTTTACTTTGATTATGAAATTTCACATGATTTATCATTCGAAAGTACTCCAACAGGGTCACTTAATGACATGAATAAGTTAAACAAAACATCTGTTTCATTTGATTGATGGAGCATCTCAGGATGCCACTGCACACCCAGTATTTTATGGTCATTATTAAGTATGATTTCAATGACATTATCATCTGAAATACCAATTTCACTGTTTTCTTTAAGTTGGAATCCGAGTTCATCAATACATTGATGATGAAATGAGTTGGTTTGTATTAGATGTCCTAAAGTATTTATAAGTGTATTTCCTACTATGTTTACATTGTGCACCTTTTGATGTGTCTTTTTTAGATTATAAAAATGTTTATCATAATCATGATTGCCCATATGTTGAACCAAGGTACCTCCCATTGAAACGTTAATAAGCTGAAAACCTCTACAAATCCCCATGATTGGTTTGCTTCTCTCATGGAATTTCTTAATGAGTAATAATTCCCATCTATCTCTATCTAAATCAAAGTCACCACATTCTTGATTGATTGATCTATGATACAGGATTGGTGTAACATCTGGACCGCCAACCAATAACAGCATATCTAATGCGTTGGCATAAGATTCAGCATAGAAGCCGAGTTGCTGTACATTAAGAAGTTCAAGTGATGGTAATAAGAAGGGTAAACCACCTGCATCAATAATTTTGTCTTGATACTGTTTATTGACTCCATTGCTGTAGAATCCCAATGTTGATTGATAATTTGTAGTTGTAATACCTACTGTGTTCATGTTTCCTCCCTTCATGTTTATTCTGATGTCATTATAGTGTACAATGGTGTTATAAAGGAAGTATGCACTTTTAAGTAACTAGTATCTATTTTGATACTACATTGGTGTTGTGTTCTTGTAAATGGAGGCGTTGTATGGATAAGAATTTTGATTTAAATGTTTTGTCGAGTGATGAATGTGGTATAGAATATACTCTAGTAAAAATGGGTGGAAAATGGAAACCTCTGATATTGTGGTATCTTGCAAAGAATGGAACCAAGAGATATGGTGAGGTAAGAAGATTCATCCCTACAGTAACCAATAAAATGTTGAGTCAACAGCTAAAAGAGTTGGTAGCAGATAAGTTGGTAAAGAGAAAAGACTATAAAACAATTCCTCCTAAGGTTGAGTATTCAATTACTAAAGAAGGTGAGACGCTTATACCAATACTGGATTTGATGTGTGCGTGGGGATATGAAAGAAGTTAAGAATTTGATTTATAGAAATGTTGAACTTTACTTTAACTCCATATAGGTGTGACTGTTTTCAGACATATAATGATACTGTGGTTTCCCAATGCTGGGGAACCTTTTTTGTTTTAAGCTATGATCAATACTAAAGTGGAATTAGACCTAGATAATATGTTTTATTTATTTTAAATTTGCTGTTGCGTCTCTAATAGTCCTGTGTTACAATAAGTAAATTTTATTGAAAAAAGCACACAAGTGTCTTTAGTACACGGACAGGAGGGTTTAATGTTATATAAAAGTACAAGAGGAAATGAATCAGTATTAAGTTCACAAGCGATAGTGGGTGGCTTAGCACCAGATGGTGGATTATATGTACCTGAATCTGTTCCTAAGTTAGAACTATCGGAATTACTATCCATGTCATATCAAGAATTGGCTTCTCATGTGTTGTCTTTGTATTTGACAGACTTTTCTGAACAAGAGATTAAATGTAGTGTTTATAAAGCGTATGATGAAAAATTTGTAGAAGAGATTGTACCTATCAAATATTTAGAAGGCAGAAGTATCTTAGAACTCTATCATGGTAAAACTTTGGCTTTTAAAGATATGGCACTGTCCATTTTACCTTACTTGATGAAAAAAGCATCAAGAAGACTTGGCATCAAAGAAGAGATTGTTATTTTAACAGCCACTTCTGGTGATACGGGTAAAGCAGCACTTGAAGGGTTTGCTGATGTAGAAGGCACAAAAATTGTCGTGTTCTATCCATCGGAAGGCATCAGTGATATACAAAAACATCAAATGGTTTCTCAAAAGGGTAAAAACACATTTGTATTTGGTATCAAGGGCAATTTTGATGATGCACAATCAGCAGTTAAATCACTATTTTTAGATGATGAACTTAAAAAACAATTGAAATCAGATGGTTTTGTATTTTCATCTGCCAACTCCATTAATATAGGCCGTTTGGTACCTCAAATTGTTTATTATGTTCATGGCTATTTGGAACATGTAAGAAAAGGTATTATTCAGTTAGGTGATGAAATGAACGTGGTTGTACCGACTGGTAACTTCGGTAACATTTTAGCCGCGAGATATGCAAAAGAAATGGGTCTGCCAATAAAGAAATTCATCTGTGCTTCAAATGAAAACGCCGTATTAAGTGATTTTATTAAAACGGGTATTTATGATTTGGACAGACCATTTAAAGTAACCAACTCACCATCAATGGATATTCTAATTTCTTCAAACCTAGAAAGATATTTATCACTCATAGGAGAAGATGTAAATGACTTAATGGTGAAACTTAAAACAGATAAAAAATATGAAATATCTGAAACTGGGAAAAAAGCGATGTCTGATTTCTATGGACATTTTGCAACAGAACGTGAAACACTTTCAAAGATAAAATCAGTTTATGAAAATGAAGGTTATTTACTTGATACACATACAGCCGTTGCAGAAGTTGTATATGAGTATTATAAAAAAGAAACAGGGGATGAAACACTTGCACTTATAGCTTCGACTGCAAGCCCTTATAAATTTACAAGAGATGTATTAAAAAGTATTTCAGATGATTTGTTATTAGATGATGACTTTGAACTTATTAAAATATTATCAGAAAAGACGGGTTTAGAAATTCCTAAATCAATAGAAACTTTATCTGAAGATGAGGTAAGACATCCTCATGTCATCAGTAAGGTTTCTATCAAAAATACAGTTGAAACAATATTGAGGTGACACATGAAGTATATAGTTGTATTAATAGATGGTATGGCTGATGAGTCAATAGCATCACTGGATAATAAGACACCCCTAGAATTTGCAAATATAAATACGATTGATGAATTGGCAAAAGTATCTGAACTTGGTATGGTGCATACAATACCAGAAGGCATGGCACCTGGGAGTGATGTTGCAAATCTCTCAATCATGGGATATGCACCAGATAAATATCATACGGGAAGATCACCGTTAGAAGCTGCCAATATTGGTATACCAATGAAACCAGATGATATTATTTTTAGATGTAATTTGGTGACGGTATCTGAAGACATGCCTTTTGAAAATAAAGTGATGGTCGATCATAGTGCTTCAGACATTACGAGTGAAGAAGCACGTCAATTGATGGATGCTTTAAGAGAGGCACTCAATGATGACTCTAAAAAGTTCTTTGATGGTACAAGTTATAGAAATATAGTCGTATGGGAAAATGGTACATTAGACTTAAAACTTCAACCCCCTCATGATTTTTTAGAACAAACTCTAGAAAAGTATATCCCAGTTGGAGCAGAGTGGATTTGGGCGTTTGAGAAAAAGAGTTTTGAGATTTTAAATCATCATCCCATCAACGAAGACAGAAGAAAACGTGGTTTAAATCCAGCCAATATGATTTGGATTTGGGGTGAAGGTAAAAAACCTAAGTTAGATCTGTTTGAAGACTTGTATGGTCTTAAAGGTGTTACTATTTCGGCTGTGGACTTAATTAAAGGAATCGGCCGATGTGCTGGTATGGAAGCGATTCATGTTGAAGGTGCAACAGGTACGCTTCATACTAATTTCAAAGGCAAAGCAGATGCTTGTCTGAAAGCTTTAGAAGATGGTAACGATTATGTTTATTTACATCTAGAAGCGCCAGATGAATGTAGTCACCAGGGTAATTTAGATGAGAAAATAGAGTCAATAGAAATAATTGATGAAGTGGTTGTGAAGTATTTAAAACAAGCTCTTGATCAAAAAAACGAACCATACAGAATGATGATATTGCCAGATCATCCAACTCCGGTAAGGACCAGAACTCATACTTCTAATCCTGTACCGTATCTAATTTATGACTCAGAACACTTAAAAGAATCTGGAAAAGATGGCTATGATGAAAAATCATGTGAAAGTACTGGTATTACTTTTAGTACTGGACCAGAGTTAACTGCGTACTTTGTACAAAAATAAAAAAAGTATAATTATAACGTTGACATGTATTTTTATGCATGCTATACTTCATTAAAATTGAACTTATGAGGAGACACTTATGAAATCGAACAGAATTTTATTAAATCAATTACATCATCATCATAGATTCAGGGTTTGTATAATGGACAATTAGGTTCATAGATGCAAGCTCTGCTTTTGATAAGCTAAAGCTTGCATCTATGATGACGATACGAAAGACGTCACGTAGATCATACGTGGCGTCTTTTTATTTACCCGAAAATACTTATGGAGGAAAATATGGAATATTATTTAAAAAATTTACGTAAAAGAAGTCAGACTAGAGAAGCGGTACAGGCAATCATAAAAAACAGTGGGTACTTGATGATGGAGACATCATACTTTGAACCATACGATACATTTTCTAAATGTAGTGGTCGAACCCCTAAAGAAAAAACAGTGAAGGTAATCAATAATTTAGGAGAAATTGAAATCTTAAGACCAGATATCACCTTTAATATCATTCAGGAATTATCTAGTCTGTATGAAGCGCCAAAACAACTAAAACTTTGCTATGATTCAACCGTATTTGAAAATGATTTGGTAGAAGGCATCAAAGAAAAAAGACAGATCGGGGCAGAGTATCTTGGAAATTTATCCATAGAAGCGGATATGGAAATCATCAGATTATCATGTCAGGTATTAAAAATGACACAGGATTCCGTTTTAGTTATTGGACATACAAAATATCTAGAAGGTCTCTTAAAAGAAATTGAATGTGAAGAAACATTTAAACTGGATATCAAAGAAGCCATCTATAAAAAACAACCTTTGCTTTTAGAACGACTTCTCACAACCCTTAATATCAGAACTGAGATCAAAGAAAAGTTATTGATGTTGCTAGCGGTTGAGAACTTTGATTTGAATACATATGGAAGAGGTTTTATGAATGGTGAAATGAGGATAGCACTTAGTGAAATTGGATTTCTGATTGACAACTTAAATCAACCGGTTGAGTTTGATCTCAGTTTGTTATCACAATTTGATTACTATGATGGCATTATTTTTAAAGGGTATAACAAAGGTTTGAACATGCCAATTATAAGAGGTGGCAGATATGATCAACTCTCAGGTTTATTTAATAAAAGTATTCCAGCGGTAGGATTTTCAGTGGAATTTGAAGGATTAATGAGGAGTGTGGAAAATGATTAGAGTCGGTTTAGCAAAAGGACGATTATGTGAATCAGCGATTAAAAGTTTTGAAAAGATGAACTTAAAACAAGTCATTGATTTAAATTCCAGAAAACTTGTATTTCAGGATAAAGAAAATGAAGTAGAGTATATATTGTTGAAACCTAGTGATGTCGTAACTTATGTAGAAAATGGCGTCTGTGATTTGGGTGTTGTTGGCAGTGATGTCATTATGGAAAGAGAAGAAATGGTCTATGAACTAGCTGACTTGGGATTTGGAAAATGCAAATTCTCCATTGCCACTTTAAAAGACAATGAGAATATTCTAGAACAAAATTTTATCAAAGTGGCAACGAAGTATCCCAATGTGGCTAAAAAGTATTTTTCTAGTTTAGGCAAAGAGATAGAAATTATCTCATTAAATGGTTCTGTAGAACTGGCTCCAATTGTTGGACTAGCAGATTGTATTGTAGATATTGTAGAGACTGGCAGTACATTAAAAGCCAATAATTTAGTAGTTGTTGAAGATATGCATTTGGTATCAGCTAGACTTATTTGTAACAGTGTCAGTTATCGTTTCAATAAACCAACTTTAGTTGAGTGGGTTAAAAATCTAAAGGAGGCTTAGATGAAAATCATAAAAGGTGAGGCTATTAATCGATACATTAGAAGTCTAAAAGATAGACAAGATGATAATTTAGAACTGAAAGAAGTTGTTCAAAACATCATTGATACGGTTAAAATCGGTGGTGATCAGAGTTTATATGACTACACTAAAAAGTTTGATGAAGTCAAACTAGAATCACTGGAAGTAACAAAAGAGGAAATGAGGTTTGCCAAAGAAACAATTGACCTAAAACTTTTGGAATCTTTAAAATCAGCTTACGATAACATAAAATCTTTTCATAACATTCAACAAAGATCCTCAAAGTACATTGATGTACCAGGAGGGCGATTAGGAGAAATCATCAAACCTTTGAATAGAGTAGGGATTTATGTCCCTGGAGGTAAAGCAGCTTATCCTTCAACTGTTTTAATGAATGCCATTCCAGCGAGACTCGCAGGAGTAAAAGAAATGATTATGGTAACACCACCTATGAAAGATGGATCTGTTAAAGCATCTGTGCTGGTCGCAGCTGATTTGGCTGGTGTAGATAGAATTTTTAAAGTTGGTGGCGCTCAAGCTATAGCAGCACTCACTTACAGTACAGAAAGCATACCTTCTGTTAATAAGATTGTTGGACCGGGTAATGCTTATGTTGCAACTGCAAAAGGATTGCTTTCTGATAAAGTTGGTATTGATATGATAGCTGGTCCAAGTGAAATATTAATATTAGCAGATGCATGCTCAAATCCTAAATTTATAGCAGCGGATATGATAGGACAAGCTGAACATGATGAAAAAGCAGCTTCAATGGTTATTACAACCAATGAGGAAATGGCCGTGAAAATAGAAGAAGAACTGAATGAACAACTAAAATCAGTAGATAGATATGCAATTGTTTCTTCATCACTTAGAGATCAAGGAGCCATATTAATTGCAAGAGATGATAAGCAGATGGTAGAACTTGCGAATGATATTGCACCAGAACATTTGGAGATACAAACAGAAAATGCAGAAAATTTGGTTAATGGTATAGAAAATGCAGGCGCAATTTTTATAGGCAATTATTCACCAGAAGCATTGGGTGATTATTATGCTGGACCTAATCATACATTGCCAACAAGTGGGACAGCTAAGTTTGCATCACCTTTGGGTATTGATGACTTTATTAAAAAAACATCTTATATCCATTATACGAAAGAGGGATTAAGAGATGTAAAAGATAAGATTATTACAATAGCAACAGATGAGGGATTGACAGGACATGCCAATTCCATCGCGATTAGATTTGGAGGAGACGATGATTAGAGAAACGATAAAAGAGTTAATCCCATATAAGGTGACTCAAATAGAGAATGTGGTGAGATTAGATGCCAATGAAAACTCGAATAATCTAAGTTTTATGATTGATGCAGAGGATCTCAATAGATATCCAGATAATGATGCAAGTACACTAAAAAAAGCAATTGCATCTTATTTATCTGTAGACCAAGAAGAAATAATTGTTGGGAATGGTTCAAGTGAAATGATTGAACTTTTGATGAAAACATATATAGAAGCTGGAGATAATATCCTAGGATTTGATATCAGTTTTTCCATGTATAAGATATTTGCAAAAATATATGGAGCGGATTATATTTCAGTTTCAAATGATAACTATGTCATGGATATGGATGATTTAATCAATCAAGCGATATTGAAACAACCCAAGTTGATTTTGATTTGCAATCCTAACAATCCTACAGGTTATTTAATCAATAAAACGGATATTGAGAGACTATGTAAATCAACAAAGAGTTTGGTTGTTGTAGATGAGGCTTATATTGAGTTTTGTGAAGGCTCAATGATCAACAGACTTGGAGATTATGATAATTTGATCATCTTAAGAACCTTCTCAAAAGCATGGGGACTTGCCGGTGCTAGAGTCGGTTATCTAATAGCTTCGCAGACTATTGTAAATGATATTTCAAAAGTCAAAGCCCCATATAATTTAAATGCCTTGTCACAAGGTGCTGCAATAAAAGCTTTAGAAAATTCATGTGAAACATTTAAAAACGTTGATGAAATCATCAATCAAAGAGAATATGTCTACAATCAAATGTGTGAAATGGGTTATAAAGTTTATAAGTCTGCTGCCAATTTCTTATACTTTGAAGAAAAAGAGTCGTTATATGATGAGTTATTGAGTTGTGGTGTGTTGATTAGGGCATTTGGAAATAGGAAATACCGCGTTACCATAGGGTCAAAAAGTGACAATGAGATGTTTTTAGAAGGCTTACAATCGGTTCAGACAAGGATGGTCATATGAGAAATATAAAGATAAAAAGAACAACCAAAGAAACAGATATAGTATGTGAGTTAAATCTCGATGGCTCAGGACAATATAATATTTCTACTGGGATCGGATTTCTAGATCATATGTTAGAATTATTCGCTTTTCATAGTGGTTTTGATTTGATGTTAAAAGTGACTGGTGATATAGAAGTTGATAGTCACCATACAGCTGAGGACATCGGACTGGTAATAGGAGAAGCGCTGTATGATGCATTAGGAGATAAAAAAGGTATCAACAGATACGGTTGTATGTATCTGCCGATGGATGAGACTTTGGCAAGGGTAACACTTGATTTGTCCGGTCGACCCTATTTGGTTTATGAGTGTACATATCAAAGGTCTGATTTAGGGACACTTGATGTTCAAAATATTAAAGAATTTTTTAAAAGTATCACCAATACTGCACTGATGACATTACATTTATCAGTACTTTATGGTGAAAACGATCATCATAAAGCGGAAGCACTATTTAAAGGATTTGGTAGGGCTTTAAAAGAAGCCGTTCAAATTACTGGTAATCAAGTCATGTCATCTAAGGGGGTATTATGATAACTATTATTGATTATGGACTCGGCAATATCAGATCATTGATGAATTGGTTTAAAAGAGAAGCTTTAGAAGTTGTACTCAGTCGAGATCCAGAAGTAATAGCATCATCAGAAATGTTGATATTACCTGGTGTTGGGGCATATGGTGATGCAATGGAGATGTTAAAGACTTATGGATTGGATGATATCCTAGTAAATGAAGGGAAAAAAGGTAAACCGTTGGTAGGTATCTGTTTAGGTATGCAACTTTTATATGATGCATCATATGAAGGTGGATATAAAAAAGGATTAGGTTTGATTTCTGGTGATATAAAGCCATTTGAAACAACAAAAGTGAAAGTACCTCATATGGGATGGAATACCCTTCAGTCTGAAAATGTCTCGTTGAATCAAACATATGTCTATTTTATTCATTCATTCTACGCTGAATCCAGTGGTGAAGAAGTGATTGCGTATGCAGATTATGATGTGAAAGTACCAGGGATTGTTAAAAAAAATAATATTCTGGGTTTTCAATTTCACCCAGAAAAAAGCGGAGATGCAGGTAAACTGATGATGGACATGATAAAGGAGTTATTAGATGATAATATATCCAGCAATTGATATACTAGATGGCCAAGCGGTTAGACTATTAAAAGGGAATTATGACAAAGTCACTGTTTATGGAAAACCAAAAGATTTATCTAAAAAGTGGATGAATAGTGGATCAAACAACTTACATATTGTAGATTTAAACGGTGCTAGACAATCAGGAGACAATAGAATCGCTATCTATGATATTTTGACAGAAAGTCCAACTTTTGTTCAAGTGGGTGGTGGTATACGGACTTTAAGTCAAGTCGTTCAATATTTAGAGATTGGCGTCAGTCAAATCATTATTGGTACCATGGCAATTAAAGATCCTGAGCTGTTACAGGAAATAGTTAAGTTATATCCAGACAATATAACTGTTGGAGTAGATGCAAAAAATGGGTTTGTAGCCGTAGAAGGTTGGGAAGAAGTTTCTTCAGTAGATGCAGTCTCTTGGATAAAAAAACTGGAATCACAGGGTGTTAAACGTATTGTTTATACTGATATTTCAAAAGATGGAACACTCACTGGACCAAACTTTGATATGTATAGAAAAGTATTGAAAGAAACCTCGATTGAAGTCATTGCATCTGGCGGTATCAGTGTATTAGAAGACTTGATTCAGTTAAAAGAAATTGGTGTACATGGTGTTGTTGTAGGTAAAGCATTGTATGAAAATAGATTTACCTTAGAGGAGGCTTTATCATGTTGACAAGAAGAATCATCCCTTGTTTGGATGTAAGAGATGGTAGAGTAGTAAAAGGAGTACAGTTTCAAAATATAAAAGACATAGCATCACCCGTTGAACTAGCAGAATTTTATACCAATGAAGGCGCTGATGAATTGGTTTTTTATGATATTACAGCCTCACATGAAAAAAGAGGGGCCACACTTGATTTTGTTTCAGCTGTAGCAGATTGTATCAATATTCCATTTTGTGTTGGAGGAGGCGTTAAAACTGTTGAGGATTTTGATAGAATATTAAAAAGTGGTGCAGATAAAGTATCCATCAATTCCAGTGCTATAGAAAATCCTAATTTGATTAAAGAAGCTTCAAAAAAATATGGCAATCAATGTGTTGTTGTTTCCATTGATGTAAAAAAGATAGATGAAAGTTATAAAGTTGTTACTCATGGTGGTAGAAATAATACCGGGTTAGATGCAATCAAATGGGCACAAAAAGCCGTTGGGCTTGGAGCGGGTGAACTGGTAATAAACAGCATTGATGAAGATGGTATGAAAAATGGTTATGATATCACTTGTTTAAAAAAGATTACTGATGCTGTAAGTGTCCCAGTCATTGCCTCAGGGGGTGCTGGGAAAGAAGAAGACTTTTATGAGGCGGTAATAAAGGCAAATGTGGACGGTATTTTAGCAGCATCTGTTTTTCACAATAAAGTAATCAAGATTAATGACTTAAAAGATTACTTAATATCAAAGAATATAAGAATGAGAAGGTGAATATGAATATAAAATTTGATTCAAGTGGATTGGTACCAGTGATTACACAAGATTTTTTTACAAAAGAAGTTTTAATACTGTCATATATGAATGAAGAAGCTTTGAATAAGACGCTAGAGGAAAAACAGTTGTATTATTTTAGCAGAAGTAGAAAAGAGCTATGGAAAAAAGGAGAAACTTCTGGTCATACTCAAGAACTTATGTCGCTTAGATTTGACTGCGATAGTGATGCACTTTTAGCTATAGTAAAACAAAAGGGGCCAGCATGTCATACCGGACAAACATCATGTTTTCATAATACGCTTCTAGGTGAAAGTATAGATAGTAACATGTTGAATAAATTATACACTTTAATAGAGAGTAGAAAAAAAGAACCTATTGAAGGATCGTATACAAATTACTTATTAGACAAAGGTCGTGAAAAGATTCTAAAAAAAGTAGGTGAGGAAAGCAGTGAGATTATCATCGCTTCTATGTCAGAAAATAAGCCCGAATTAATTTATGAAATTGCTGATTTTGTATACCATGCAATGGTATTGATGGTCAATGACAATATCACACTTTCGGAAGTATTAAGTGAATTAGAAAACAGATATAAGTAATATTACTTATATCTGTTTCTTTTCTTATATATTAAATTTATTAATCAGTTGATCAAGCTCTTTAATCATATCGATATTTACTTGAATAATTTCATTAACTTTTTTTGTTTTATCAGTAATATCTTTGGTCATATGAAGGATGTTTTCAACACCTTGAGATTCTTGATCTGTTGCATCTTGAACTTCATGCATATTGGTAGAGATAGATTCTATCGAACTGGTTAACTGTTCAGATATAGCGCTTAACTCCATCATAATACCATTAAAGACATCTGCATCATCACTGTATTGATCACCGATAGAACTTAATTTTTTATAATCTTGAAGTACATCAGATTCAATAAAAGTTAAAATTTCAGTAGAGTCACTAATTAGTGTGTTAACTGATTTTTGTATAAAATCAACCGTTTTTTGAATATCTTCAACCAACGTAGAGGATTCTTCAGCAAGTTTACCAACTTCATTGGCTACAACTGCAAAACCTTTACCAGCATCTCCAGCACGTGCAGCTTCAATGGAAGCATTTAATGCAAGTAAATTGGTCTGTGATGTAATACTTAAAATACCATCTAATAAGTCGTTAATCTTACTAACTTGTTTTGCATCAGAGATTGCATTTTCAAGACGGCCTTTTACATTATTATAAATACCATTGGCATGTTTACCAGATTGAACGGCTTCAATCTTTAATTTGCTAGCTCTATCACTAACGTCACCGGCTTGATGAGCTCCTTCAGTTGCTTTTTCTGCAACCACTTCTATGGCTGATCTGATTTCATCTACTGTATGTGTTACAGTTGTTGCTGCTGCAGTTGTTTCTTCTATAACAGCAGAAATATCAGTCGTAGATTCTAAAGTCTTACCAGTCGAATCCTCTAAAAGTTTAACCTCTTTTGCAATTTCTTCAGAGTCGCGTGTTAATTCAGTTGAAGTTTGGACCATATTTTCAAGTAGATTTCTAAGACCTTCACTTACAGAATTGAATGCACTTGATATAAGTCCGAGTTCATCGGTACTATTGATATCAATTTTTTCTCTGAAATCCAGATTTTCATATTGTTTTGTGTGTAAAATGATTTCTCTCAATGTTTTATTGAGTGGAATAACAATAAGTGTGATAAGTAAGAGAGAAAACAGAATAATAACGATTGAGATAATGACTACACTGAAATAAATATCTTTTTTTATCTCTTGTAAGTCATCTACATAAACACCCGTACCAATAAGCCATTGCCAATCATCAAATCCTTTAACAAAAGAAATTTTTGGTTGTGGTTCTTCTTTACCTGGTTTTGGCCATTGATATCTAACAATACCTTCATCTTCTTTTTTTACAATATCAATCATCGCTTGGAAAAATAGATAACCATCGGGGTCTTCTAAACCCAGTACATTGGTATCCACTAAAGTAAGTGCAATTGGATGCATTAACATCATACCATCCATATCATTAACCCAAAAATATTCTGTTTCTGAGTATCTTAAATTTTCAACAAATTGTAGTGCTTCTTGTTTTGCCTCTTCTTCTGATTTGTCACCATTATTATAAAGGTCATATTGACGTTGAATTTCAGAATAAGGCAAATCGACTAACTGCGATAGCTTAACCATTGTACGTTCTTCTATAATATTTGATACGGTTGGAATAATATAAAATCCAATCATTGCTGAGAATACAATGATAATAAATAGAGCTAAAAAGATAATCTTGTTTTTCAGTTTCACATTTTTTATATTCATATAATCACATCCTTATATTATTTATACCCCATATTTAAAATCCTAGACATAAACTTAAAGCAAGTTTTTGATTTAAAAGGTGCTATGTTGCTTTATATTATCGTGATTTTTCATAACGTGAAATCCAGTCACCAACAGTCATCTTTGAAGCTAATTCTCCAATCAAACCATAAGGGATATCCTCCATTTTTTTAAACCTGATACAACTCTTACCCATATCCAATTTGTATTTACATCTCTTAGCATACTCGCTTGTAAACCACTTTAAAAGTTCTTTATCTGCATAAAGACCCATGTGGTATAAGGATATATAATTCTTCTGTGAAGCCAAATGAATATAGGGCAGTGGTTGTTTGGGATCGCAATGGTATCCAGCTGGATAGATTTTATGTGGTACGACATATCCTAACATTTTGTATTGTATAATTTCTTCAAAACCATCTGGTAGATTGTTAGAAATTGTTTCTCTAATTTTTTGAATAATGAGTTGTCTCTCTTCTGGTAACTCTAGAATATACTCCTCAACATCTGTAAACATAATTATACCTCCTAATCTATAGATGCCCGATATGATATGGCTTTAATCGTTAAAATCGAAAATGCCACTGTTTGATTAAATCTGTATGATATAATGAGAGAGGGTGATTATTATGATTAAAAAAATGACGAAACATTGGGCTGAAGAAATAGTCAATTGGCAATATGAAGTACCTTATGATACTTATAATATGACGACTGCATATGATGAATTATTATCATCCTATCATGCTGTATATGAAGAGACACTAATAGGTTTTTATTGTATGGGTCCTGATGCACAAGTGCCACCAGGTGATTATCCAGATACTTATCTAGACTTTGGTATTGGTATGAAACCAAATCTTTGTGGCAAAGGACTTGGCGAAGCATTTATGGTTGAAGTAATTAGTGAACTAAGAAAAGAAGGTAAACCACTCCGATTAACTGTGCTTTCTTTTAATAAAAGGGCCATTAAGTTGTATCAAAAGTTAGGATTCAAAGAAGTCCAACAATTTAAAAGAGGTGAACGATTATTTATCATCATGACAGAATAGATATATTTAAAAAAGCATATGAATTGATGAATGAACCTATTATAGAAGGTAATTGTGGTGAACTTTGTAATTATCATTGTTGTAGAAGCCAAGATGACAATGAATCTTTGGGGATGTATTTATTACCTGAGGAGTTTGAAGCTGTACAAGAATACTTAGATGTATCTTATGAAGTACATTCTTCTTATGCATATGATTTACCAATAGGCATAAAAAAACTGTATTATATATTTTGTTCCAATGATTCAGGTTGTTTGAGGAATCATCGACCAATTCAGTGCAGGACATATCCTCTCGAACCTCATATGATTGATGGTAAACTCACTTTGATCATAGAAAAAAATCAGTTTCATGGTTGTCCATTGATTGATCAAACAGAGTTATGGCGACAAGAATTTTTAGAAGGTATCTATAAAGGATGGGAAGTTTTGTTGACGATTGACTCCATAAAAAAATACGTTGAGGAACTCTCGCTTACAAGAGAATCAGAACAAAACATATTAAAGTCTTTTAACAAGAAAGATATTTTTAACTTGTGTTAAAATATATTAGTTGATAACATATAAATAGGGTGATCTTATGAATACATATATGAATAACATTTTAAATAGATTACCAGCGTCTATGTCTGGTATAACACATGATTTTTCTGCCGACGGGAGAGGTCTATCTTGACGCAGGTAATATTTGGAAACTGCGCAGACCTCTATAAACATAGGGGTTTTTTTAATGCAAAAATTTCAAGATTGAATTGAAATACCTCATTTGGGAAATAGCAAAGTTTGCAGATAATTAGGAGGCAACATGGAAAATTTAAAAAAGAATATATATAAGGATTATTTATTTACACTAGTAACACGTTTCGACTTAACTCATGGTATATGGTTACTATACTTGGCATCTAAAGGTCTCAATTTATTTCAAATTGGTTTGATGGAAACCATTTATCATATATCATCTTTTCTAATGGAAATTCCCACTGGAGCAGTGGCTGATATATTTGGTAGAAAAACCAGTAGAATACTCGGTAGAGTCTCTACATGCATTGCTATAACCATTATGATCTTTGGTAACAATGTTGTATGGTTTGCTGTGAGTTTCTTCTTCACAGCCTTAGGTAATAATTTAGAATCAGGAGCAGGAGATGCCTTGATTTATGATAGTTTAAAAGAATTGAATATCGAAAATGACTATATGAAAGTCAGAGGTAGAAATGAACTGTTCTTCCAGATTGCTAAGACTTTCTCATTAATCCTTGGTGGTTATATCGCGACATTATCTTATACAAGTGTTTATATGATTTCATTAGTATTTGCAGTAATCAGTATCATTCATGCCTTTAGCTTTACAGAGCCGCAAATAGGAAGAGTAGAGAAAAAACATAATATCTGGGAAACTTTTTCTCATCAAGTCGTTTCAAGTTTTAAAGTAATGAGCGGTAAAAAAGAACTGGTTGAGATGATTATTGCACTTGAAATATTTTCAACTTTCTATACAACAGAATTCTTTTATATGCAAAATCATTTGAAGTCTTTAGGAAATTCAGAGTTTCAAATAGGGATTATATTATCTATAGGGGCTTTACTTGCAGCACTTACTGCAACACAAGCTTATAAATTGGAAGCGCGCTTTAAAATAAAAAAACTTCTAACGGTTACAATAATTGCTGCAGTTATACTGTTTTGGGGTATGACTATAAATGGTGTTGAAAAATATGCTTTTATCTTCTTAACAGCCATAGAAGGATTATTATTTGTTGTCATGGGTGACTATATCAATAAATTGATACCAAGTGATAAACGAGCGACAATTTTATCTTTCCAAAGTATGATATTTAGTTTGTTTATGATTATTTTATTCCCTACAGTCGGTAAATTAGGGGATCTCTTCGGCTTAAGAAATGCGTTTATATTGGTTGCAATCGGTGCAACAATATCACTCTTTATTTTAGGAAAAATAATACAAAAACGAAACAATACTAAATAAGTCTAGTTTAAAAGTTTATTTAGTATTATAATGAGATTGTATGAGAGGAGGGTATGAATGAAACAAGAAATGTTAACTGGTAACGAAGCTATCGCACGGGGATTTTATGAAGCTGGTGGTAAAATGGCCACAAGTTATCCTGGATCACCTACGGTACAAATATTAGATGCTTGTAAACAGTATGACAATGTTTATGCAGAGTTCTCAACCAATGAAAAAGTAGCTCTCGAGGTTGCTATTGGAGGATCATTCGCAGGAGTTAGATCGATGGTTTCTATGAAACATGTAGGGATGAATATTGCAGCAGATCCATTGATGACATTTACTGAAACACCGACTAACGGTGGGTTTTTACTGATTACTGGAGACGATCCAGGTCTTAAGAGTTCTCAGAATGAGCAGGACAATCGACTGTTTGGTAAGTTTGCCAATATGCCGATAGTAGATCCTTCTGATGCTCAGGAAGCCAAAGAGTTTACAAAAGCTGCTTTTGAGATTTCTGAAGGCTTTGAAACGCCTGTGATGCTTAGAATCACCAGCAGACTATGTCATGCAAGATCAATTGTTACCATAGAAGAGCCTAGTCACAATGCAACAAAACCTGTTTTTGAAAAGGATAATAAATATGCTATGATTCCACCAGCTTCAGTTGTGGCACAGCATTTTATGAAAGAACGGTTAGAACAACTTCAAGAAAAAAGTCCTGAGTTTGACTTAAATAAATATGAGGAATCAAACAAAAAAGATGTGTTAATCATTACATCAGGGATCAGTTACAATCACTTGAAAGATCTTGGTCTAGATATAAGTATTTTAAAGTTGGGATTCATTTATCCTTTGAATTACGATTATATCTTAAGTTATACAAAACAATATGAAAGAGTTATTGTAATCGAAGAAATGATGCCTTTTATAGAAAACGAATTAAAGCTAATGGGCATTACTTGTGAAGGTAAAAAGTACTTTTCATTTACGGGAGAACTCGATAGTAGAGATATCAAAAATGGCTTAATTAAAGCGGAAGCCATAGAAGGTGAGATAAAAAAACCACCGATGGTATTAGAGACCGTTAAAAGACTACCTCTGTTTTGTTCCGGTTGTCCACATAGACCAATCTTTGATATGCTTAAAAAGTCTAAAGCTCAAATGGTGATTGGTGATATTGGTTGTTATTCACTTGGTATTTTAGAACCAACTGAGATATCTCATTCAATTATTTCCATGGGAGCTACAGTTGGCATTACCAAAGGTATTAGAAAAGCGATGAGTTTAGGTCAAAAATCTGAACCGGTGGTTTCTGTTATTGGAGACGGTACGTTCTTCCATTCAGGGATTCCTTCGTTTATCAATCTGTTACACCAACAAGAAGATT
>Ga0209272_10001019_pt1 | contig 18978 bp, 12 predicted proteins | sample tdDd002_FD_187125 | JGI IMG/M metagenome (GOLD analysis project Ga0209272, IMG submission 187125) | Marine sediment microbial communities from the Atlantic coast under amendment with organic carbon and nitrate - tdDd00.2 (SPAdes)... | ecosystem: Environmental > Aquatic > Marine > Coastal >... | reverse complement strand
GTGCGTATAGGTTGTTTAGAACCACTTCGCCCACTGCATCACGCTTACATTCAATAACAATACGCATACCGTCTTTATCAGACTCATCACGTAGTGCACTGATGCCTTCTACTTTCTTATCTTTAACAAGCTCAGCAATCTTTTCGATCAGACGCGCTTTGTTAACTTGGTAAGGAATCTCAGTAACAATAATGGTTTCTTTACCATTTTTGTCTGCTTCTACTTCCGCTTTAGAGCGCATGTAGATTTTGCCGCGGCCAGTTTTGTACGCGTCTACGATGCCCTTACGGCCACTGATTAGTGCTGCCGTCGGGAAGTCAGGACCAGGAATGTAGTCCATTAGCTCATCAATAGTGATTTCTTCATTATTGATGTATGCAAGACAGCCATCGATCACTTCGCCAAGGTTATGCGGCGGGATGTTGGTTGCCATACCTACCGCGATACCAGAAGCACCGTTAACCAATAGGTTAGGAATTTTTGTAGGAAGAACTGCTGGAATCTGCTCTGTACCATCGTAGTTAGGTACGTAGTCAACAGTTTCTTTATCTAAGTCAGCCAGAAGCTCGTGGGCAATTTTAGCCATGCGAACTTCGGTGTAACGCATTGCCGCCGCTGAGTCACCATCGATCGAACCGAAGTTACCTTGACCGTCGACCAGCATGTAGCGTAACGAGAAAGGCTGAGCCATACGTACGATAGTATCGTATACAGCGCTATCACCGTGTGGGTGATATTTACCAATTACGTCGCCAACAACACGGGCAGATTTTTTATATGGTTTATTCCAATCATTACCTAGTACATTCATCGCGAACAAAACGCGGCGGTGTACAGGCTTTAGGCCATCACGCACATCTGGAAGAGCACGACCAACGATTACTGACATCGCATAGTCTAGGTATGAACCTCGAAGCTCATCTTCAATGTTTACGGGCGTGATCTCTTTCGCTAGATCGCTCATAGAGCCATTATCCCTCTATTTATAGATCGTATGTACAATACGCTTAAGGTGCAAAAATATAACATACAATTCAGTAGTTCGGCATCACTTTCCCTCTCCTTTTATAAGGTTGTGAGCTTGGTTGTGAATCAAGTGCCGAGAAATTGCACACTCTAATTTTATCTTGCTGAAAAATGGTTATATTTTACCCGCCCCCAGAGAAAAGTGATCCTCTCTATGGAGTGTTATGCTTGAACGGGTATAATGCGTTCAATTCAAGGAAGCAGGTTAATAAATAGAGTTGTTATGACCCAATCACAAAATGTCGACCCTAACGAAATTAAAAAGTTTGAAGATATGGCTTCCCGCTGGTGGGATCTTGAAGGTGAATTTAAGCCTCTTCACCAAATCAACCCTCTTCGTCTCAACTACGTTTTAGACAATGCTGATGGCCTATTTGGTAAAACGGTTCTGGATGTCGGCTGTGGCGGTGGAATCTTAGCGGAAAGCATGGCGAAAGAAGGCGCTACGGTTACTGGTCTAGATATGGGCAAAGAGCCACTAGAAGTTGCTCGCCTTCATGCACTTGAAACAGGAACCAAGCTTACTTACATCCAAAGCACGATTGAAGATCATGCGATTGAAAACGCGAGTAAGTATGATGTCGTTACTTGCATGGAAATGCTAGAACACGTTCCTGACCCACTATCGGTGATCAAATCATGTGCAGCGTTAGTTAAACCAGGTGGTCACGTTTTCTTTTCAACGCTGAACCGCAACTTAAAGTCTTATTTGTTCGCGATTGTCGGCGCAGAGAAACTGCTGAAGATCGTTCCTGAAGGCACACACGATCATGATAAATTTATTCGCCCTGCGGAACTTATCAAAATGATTGACCATACTGATTTAACAGAGACGGGTATTACAGGCCTTCATTACAACCCGCTTACAGACACCTATAAGCTTGGTAGCAATGTCGACGTAAACTATATCGTCCACACTCAAAAGTTTTAACAACTTTCACATACCATATATTGTGTTTATTTCTCAGGCGATGGCGCAGTGCCATCGCCTTTTTTAATCATTTTTTCATCAAATTTTGCGTGTTTGATTCCAATTTAATCGACTCCTTTTTCGCTCCGAAATTTGTTCAAAGATCAAGGGATTTTTTTTTGTTTGTGGTTACTTATAAACCACACTGGAGATGGTAATTTTATCCATTATTGCCAGCCCTAACTCCATCAGTTAGTAGCCACTAACTGTTTTTTTTATTTTTGTCAGTTATCCACAAGTCATCCAAGATCTGCACCTTGAAATATCCGATTGATAGCACTATCTTGTAATCCGCAAACAGATACACCCCTATATGTTGTGTTTGCTACTACAATATATAGATAGATTTTGATCACAAAGCCGGCACAAGTTTTACAAGAATTACACAAAAATGCGGCTTTTATCAGTTTTGTTAGGGAAATGAAGCAGAATGAACCAACAACTTACCGTTACTAAACGTAACGGCCGTAAAGAAAGCATTGATCTAGAGAAGATCCATCGCGTTATCACTTGGGCTGCAGAAGGCCTAGATAACGTTTCAGTATCGCAAGTAGAACTACGCGCTCACATTCAGTTCTACGATGGCATCACAACCTCTGATATTCATGAAACAATCATCAAGTCTGCAGCAGACCTGATCTCTGAAGAGACGCCAGATTACCAATACCTAGCAGCTCGTCTAGCAGTATTCCACCTACGTAAGAAAGCGTATGGCCAGTACGAGCCACCAACGCTGCACGATCACGTTGCACGTATGGTTGATATGGGTAAGTACGATCAGCACATTCTTGAAGATTACACAAAAGCTGAACTAGATGAGCTAGATGCATACCTTGACCACAAGCGCGATCTAAACTTCTCTTATGCCGCTGTAAAACAGCTTGAAGGTAAGTACTTCGTTCAAAACCGTGTATCTGGTGAAATTTACGAAAGTGCTCAGTTCCTATACATTCTGGTTTCTGCTTGCCTATTTGCTAAATACCCGAAAGAGACACGTCTTGATTACATCAAGCGATTCTATGATGCGACATCGACATTCAAGATTTCACTACCTACACCGATCATGTCTGGTGTGCGTACCCCTACTCGTCAGTTCAGCTCATGTGTACTGATCGAATGTGGTGACAGCCTTGACTCTATCAACGCAACAGCAAGCTCTATTGTTCGTTACGTATCTCAGCGTGCTGGTATCGGTATCAACGCTGGTCGTATCCGCGCTTTAGGCTCTGAAATCCGTGGTGGTGAAGCATTCCATACAGGTTGTATTCCGTTCTACAAATACTTCCAGACAGCAGTAAAATGTTGTTCTCAAGGTGGTGTTCGAGGTGGTGCAGCAACCGTATTCTACCCACTATGGCACGGTGAATCTCAAGCACTCATGGTTCTTAAAAACAACCGTGGTGTTGAAGAGAACCGCGTTCGTCACATGGACTACGGTGTTCAGTTAAACCGCCTTATGTACCAACGTTTGGTAGAAGGTGGCAACATCACACTATTCTCGCCTTCAGACGTACCGGGTCTATACGATGCGTTCTTCGAAAACCAAGATCGCTTTGAAGAGCTATACGTCAAGTACGAGAACGATCCTTCTATTAAGAAAGAAACTGTTAAAGCGATCGAGATGTTCTCTATCTTGATGCAAGAGCGTGCTTCTACAGGTCGTATCTACATTCAAAACGTTGACCACTGTAACACTCACAGTCCATTTGACTCAGAGGTTGCTCCAGTACGTCAATCGAACCTATGTCTTGAGATTGCACTGCCGACTAAGCCACTAACTAATGTAGAAGATGATTCAGGTGAGATTGCACTATGTACGCTTTCTGCGTTTAACCTAGGCGCAATTAAATCACTAGATGATTTCGAAGAGCTATCTGAGCTAGTCGTTCGTGCACTAGATGCACTGCTTGATTACCAAGACTACCCTCTTCCAGCTGCATACAAATCAACAATGAACCGTCGTACTCTAGGTGTTGGTGTTATCAACTACGCTTACTACCTAGCGAAGAATGGCGTTAAGTACTCTGATGGCAGCGCAAACGGTTTAACTCACCGTACATTTGAAGCGATTCAGTACTACCTACTTAAAGCATCTGTTGCACTCGCGAAAGAGCAAGGCAAGTGTCCGTCTTTCCATGAGACAAACTACGCGAAAGGTCTACTACCAATCGATACGTATAAGAAAGATATCGATTTAGTATGTGATGAGCAGCTGCATTACGACTGGGATGGTTTACGTGAAGAGATCGTTACTCACGGTCTACGTAACTCAACACTGACAGCGTTAATGCCTTCTGAGACATCATCGCAAATCTCTAACGCGACAAACGGTATTGAACCACCACGTGGTTACGTATCAGTTAAGGCTTCTAAAGATGGTATCTTGAAGCAGGTTGTACCAGAATTCACTGAGTACAAAGATAACTATGAATTGCTTTGGAACATCGGTTCTAATGACGGTTATCTACACCTAGTTGGCATCATGCAGAAGTTCGTTGACCAAGCTATTTCAGCGAACACGAACTATGACCCAACTCGTTTCGAAAGCGGTAAAGTACCGATGAAGAAACTGCTGCAAGATCTACTAACAGCGTACAAATATGGTGTTAAAACGCTTTACTACCATAACACTCGTGATGGTGCGAGCGATGACCAGAAAGACGCTGTACAACCACAAGACGACGATTGCGCGGGCGGCGGTTGTAAGATTTAACCCATAATCCCCTATTGGGATTATTAAGGCTTAACAAAACTATTGGCCCCTCAGTTTGAGGGGCATAAAAGGAATTGAGGCATCATGGCTTACAGTACTTTTAACCGAACTAAGAACGACCAACTGAAAGAACCAATGTTCTTAGGTCAATCGGTAAACGTTGCACGTTACGATCAACAAAAATTTGAAATTTTCGAAAAATTAATCGAGAAGCAACTGTCTTTCTTCTGGCGCCCAGAAGAAGTGGATGTATCGAGCGATCGTATCGACTACAACAAGCTACCAGACCACGAAAAACACATTTTCATCTCAAACCTAAAGTACCAAACGCTATTGGATTCTATCCAGGGCCGTAGCCCTAACGTTGCGCTACTTCCATTGGTTTCTCTACCAGAAGTAGAGACATGGATTGAGACTTGGTCTTTCTCTGAGACTATTCACTCGCGCTCTTACACTCACATCATCCGTAACATCGTAAACGATCCGGGTCTTGTGTTTGACGATATCGTAGAAAATGAGCACATTCTCAAGCGTGCTAAGGATATCTCAGGCTACTACGATGATTTGATCCAATTAACTAACGACTACCACCGTTACGGTGAAGGTAAACATACAATCAACGGCGAAGAAGTGACTATCACTCTTCACGATCTGAAGAAAAAGCTGTATGTATGTCTAATGTCAGTGAACGCTCTAGAAGCTATCCGTTTCTACGTTAGCTTCGCATGTTCATTTGCATTTGCTGAACGTGAGTTGATGGAAGGTAACGCGAAAATCATTAAGCTAATTGCTCGTGATGAAGCGCTACACCTAACTGGCACACAGCATATGATCAACCTGCTTCGTAACGGTCAAGATGACTTCTCATTCATGCAAATCGCAGAAGAATGTAAGCAAGAGTGTTTCGACCTATTCAAAGAAGCCGCTGAGCAAGAAAAAGAGTGGGCAGAATACCTATTCAAAGATGGCTCAATGATCGGTCTGAACAAAGACATTCTTTGTCAGTACGTTGAGTATATTACGAACATCCGTATGCAAGCTGTTGGCCTTGGCGCCGCTTACCCTGAAGCAACATCGAACCCAATTCCATGGATCAACGCATGGTTATCTTCTGATAACGTTCAGGTTGCTCCTCAGGAAGCTGAGATTTCATCTTACCTAGTTGGTCAGATTGATAGTGATGTTCGTGCGGATGACTTTAAGGACTTCGAACTGTAATGCCAACAATCAAAATCAACGGGATGACTCCTATTCAGTCTCACCCTTCGAATACCATTCTAGAAACAATGGAAAACGCAGGAGTAGAGCCAGAATACAATTGCCGTGACGGACACTGCGGCGCTTGTCGCTGTAAGTTAATCTCAGGTGAAGTGGAATACGTTGGTTTTGCTATGGCTTACACCGAAGAGCGCGAAATTTTACCGTGCATCTGTAAAGCAAAGTCTGATATCGAGATAGAAGGTGTTCACTATGCGCTAAAAGAAAAACGCGCATAATACATTTTTAGTCATCAAAAAAAGCCCTTTAGTTCATCACTAAAGGGCTTTTTGTATATAAATAATAAGGTGTAAAAGCGAGAAACGTACGTTCAAATAAACATAGCAAAGTGAATAACTATACAATTAACCAAAGGCCAGAGCTTGCGTCGGCTATTATGCGTTTAATTTAGCGGGCGCACGTGACAAAAATGCATCAGCTGTCAGCATGGACACGGCCTTGTCACCGATTTCTCTACCATCGTCATCAAAAAGCGAAAGATGGTAACCTAAGCTATCCCCTACAATTTTTTCTTTTGGTGCTTGTCGCCACAAAGAGATTACATCTTGACGCTCATCCTTAAGTGCTTCACCCAAAATAACTTTTTGACTAGCAACTTGATACCATACAAGGATTTTGGACTGACTAAACATACTAACCCCTCCGTGAAAATAGCAATTCGAATAGTCAGTTTATCCTCTTCTCCAATAAAAATAAGTACCAAAAGTGAGACAATTTTGGCTTCTATTTAAAATCATTGAGTTAAGCTATATATGAATGCGCTATAAAAAAATATTTAACTGATGAAAATGAAATATCAAGTGCATTCATTTGCTTATTACAGAATGCCAACCCACGCTGAATTGACAAATATAAATAATCAGATCGTTGAATTTTTATGCACCAATCACATTTCTTGGAATAAACATCTCTTTTTCGCGAGTTAAGGAGCTATAACTTGCAAACATCGGCTTAGTGCTCAAGTAACGACGGAGCATATCTGCAGCAATAGTGGTGATAACAAGAGTGCGCTCTTTACGTGAGTACTCTCGATTGAATGTCAGAGTTTGTCCCCACTCACCTTCAGGCGTTGCCAACGCAACCGAAAATGTCTTATCGATTACTTTACCTGTCACAATAGCAATATCAGTGGCGCATTTCTCTTTAGTGGCTCCAACGAGCGCTAATACCGAGGCTAACGCGTCATCACTACCTTCAGCTAATGCCACTTTTTCACCTAACACCCAGCCGTGACCACAATACTCTGCCGCACCTTCATGAGATTGAACCCACTGAGATAACGCACCGTAGGTTGATTGTTCTGCAGTAGAGATTGATTGCTTCTTATCTAAAATCAAATGGGCGACGTGATCTTGCATAGACTCATCGATGCTCACCACATTGGCTTCCACTAAGCTAAAGATCATCTGTAGCAGCTTTACACGTCTATCTAGGTCTTCTTTTGGACCAAACAGCTTAACCTCAATATAAGGAAGGTATGAGCGATAGCCTAAGCTATACCCATCAGGAAGCTGCATCTTATCGAGCTTATCGGAAAGCGCCGACTCCGAAGTGCCAAAAGTGTACAGTTTGCTACACTCCTGACCAATGATTTCAGGGTAACAGCGTTTAATATCTGGCAGAATCTGCTGCTCTACCATCAACTTAAATTCACTTGGTACACCTGGCGTAAAATAGAAGTCACAGTCATTAAAGGTGACCTTGAACCCACAAGCTGTACCAATTGGGTTGTCGAACAATTGTGACCCTTTAGGCAGCATTGCTTGTTTGATATTGCTCTCTGGCATAGTGATTCCCCTTGCAGCAAAAAATTGCTCCAAACGAGTCTGCCATTCAGGGAAAAGAGTAAGCTCCGTTTCGGCAGCAACAGCCGCCGCCTCAGAACTCAGATCATCAGCCGTTGGCCCTAAGCCACCGTTGACGACAACGACATCACAATTAAAGCTCAGCATCATCAGCTCTTCGACCAGCGAAGACATTTCATCGCCTACCGTCGAACGTTTGGTCACACTGTAACCATGCTCAAAAAAACGTTGAGACAGCCAAGCTGCATTCGTATCAACAATATCTCCGTGGAGGACCTCTTCCCCAGTGCTTAGCATTGCAATTTTCAACATCGTTTATCCTTAGTGGGAAATGTCACACATTTGATGAGTTTACCGTTAATTCCTATGGCAATCCGGTAAAAAACGTCTAAGTTTCTAATTTAGAACAAATACTGGTTTCCATTACTCTGACTTTAATAGATAATTGTGAACCCGATCATTAAAAAATAATAACTGTGGAGTTTTCCGTGTTTAAAAAAAGCATCGCCGCTTTATTGATGTCAGCATCTGCATGTGCCAACGCCAATATCTATGACTCAAATCAGCATATTGAATTTTCGTACACTGTAGACCAAGCTGAGTTCGACACGCTCTCTTACAACTCTTATCAGTACACCTCTCAAGACCCGTATTCATTAAGTCTTACTGAAGACAACTTAAAGTTAGAAGACCCAGGTTTACCAAAATACCTTACAGCTTCTAGTGAAAAAGATTGGGATTACTTAATGGGCCAGACTTACACCATTCTTGGTTTAAGTGTTGCGACCGTTGGTCTAATGACTCTATTACCTGAGTCAATCACTAAGTGGGATGAGGAAGACCGTAACTTAAGCGGCTTAGGCTCAAAATGGAAGGACAACGTCACTTCAGGTCCAGTTTGGGACCGTGATGAGCACTTCTTAAACTACATCATGCACCCGTACTTCGGTGGTGTTTACTATACCGCAGCGCGCCATGCTGGTTTCAATGAGTTTGAGTCTTTCCTTTACTCCGCAACTATGTCGACATTCTTCTGGGAATACGGTGTAGAAGCTTTCGCAGAAGTTCCATCATGGCAAGATATCTTCATCACTCCGTTCTTCGGTGCTGTTGTCGGTGAAATGATGTTTGAAGCAGAGCAAGGCATCGTCGCTTCCGGTGGTGAAGTCATGGGTTCTGAAACCATGGGTGGTGTAACTCTGTTCTTCCTTAACCCAGTTGGCCACATTCATGGCTGGGTAAGTGATGCATGGGGCGGAAGTGCAGAATTCCAATACAGCAGTACTCCATGGTTTGGCAACCAAGACGCTGCTCAATTCGCGATGGATGCAGGCGCAAGCTATGACAACGTATTCTATGGCGTTGAAATGAAGATCAGCTTCTAACACGAACCTAGATCACGTAATTTGAAAAAGCGACGTTCATACGTCGCTTTTTTTGTGCTCTCGTTAAAATAACCGTAATGCCAACAATAGATTAGGGTCAAAAGTTGACCTGGCTCAAACCTAAATCCCCTACGCTTCCTAAACTGATTTTAGGCACCGATTCGTCTTTCATCGCTGTAGAGATTGAATAGTCATGCCTTACTCAGCGCTAGGAGGCCCAATATGAACAGCACATTCATTGTAAATTTTGTCGGTAAAGCAACGCCAGCAACCATTAAACAACTTGCTGCAATTACGCATGAAAACGATGGTAAATGGCTTATTAGTAAAGTTAACTTCATCGAAAATCAGGTTGCAGCAGTTATCAAAGTCGAATTACCTGCTGATAACGCTCAATTGGTAAAAGATGCATTTTCTTCTCACCCAGATTTGCTGGTGCAAATTACGGACTCAGATCTACATAGCCACAGTGCAGATACCATCTATCAATTACGACTCGATTCCAACGACCGCGCGGGTATCGTAAATGAAATTACTCACGTACTGGATGGTCAAGGCATTAGCATTTTAGATATGGACTGCCAACGGGTGTTTATTGCTGGTGGCGGCGGTGTTAGCTCTAGCTTATTTACCGCTAATATCGCAATGCGCCTCCCGACTGAAGTGTTAATCGACGATGTCGCCAAAGAGTTAGAAGCGTTAAGCGAAGATACACGCGTTATGGTTGAAGCCTAGCCACAAAACAGCCATCAATGCCTTTATTGATGGCTGTTCATTCTTATTTGTTCAATTACTCCTTAACAGTTGCTACCCTCTACTAGTCAATCAACCTTTGCAAGGCACCCGCATTGAACGTAACAAAAACACTTACTTTTGCTACCGCTAACTTGTTCAATTTCCTTAAGCCACCCGACGCTTTTTATGAATTTTCTAATATCTATGATCAACAAGAGTGGCAAGCTAAGTGCCAATGGACGAAATCACAAATTGCTAAGCTAGATGCTGATATCATCGGCCTGCAAGAGGTTTTTAGTATCGAGGCTGCGCAACAACTTCTCGCTGAATGCGACTTCCCCTATTTTGTTACTGTAGATTCACCAACATCAGCAAGTGATTATATTTATTCTCGGCCCGTCGTTGCCCTCGCGTCAAAGTACCCGATTACCCACGCAGAGGCAGTCAAACCGTTAAACGAGTGGGCTAAAGCCTATCAGATTGAGTTACCCGAATTTAGTCGTAAACCCATTCATGCCGTTATCAAAGTGCCAACTATTGGCGACGTTTCAGTGTATGTCTGTCATTTGAAGTCTCAACGTGCTACTGAGCCTGCATTACAAGGCGAGACAAGTCAGGTCTTTGGCCAGTGGCTATCAAGTCAATTAAGAGGCTGGGAAGCAGTGATGCTTAGACTGTATATGGACAAGCAGTATCAGAAGTCACCAATGCCTACCGCCCTACTAGGGGACATGAATCAGCCCCTGACTAGTGACATCACAGGGCTACTTACTCAACAAACAGATGATGAAGGTGAAGCTTTAATTCTAACCGACAGCTGGCCGCTTTATAAGCATGGGGATACTTCCCCTGCCCGCGCCGCTACTCATTACCATTTTTCAAAAGGAAACGTGCTTGATTACGTCATCCTCTCTCAAGAATTTCAACCAGACTCCCAACGTTCAATTGCAGAAGTAGCAAACTATCGTGTTCTAGATCAGCACCTGATTAATCCTATCTATGCACATGATAAACAGGCTAGTGACCATGCTTTTGTCGCGGTATGTACTCAATTTTTGGTTTGACACCAGTACTAACGGGAAACATAGCGAAACGCAAAACAGAAATAAAAAACCTCGTTCTTGGCGAGGTTCTTATTTATCACTAGAGACTTACTTAACTGACCACTGCGACAGTGAACGTTTAAAGTCTGAGTAATCGAATTCATTCAGCTTTTGGATGTCACCATTTGAGCGCTTACAATAGACCGAAGGCATGCGTAATCCGTTAAACCAATTGAGCTTAACCATGGTGTAACCAGCACTATCAAGAACGTGCAGACGCTGGCCAATTTTCAGAGGCGCTTCAAACTTCGCTTCGCAGAACTGATCACCCGCAAGGCAAGAACAAGAACCAATTACATACTCATGCTCACCGGTTTCTGATGCTTCAAGAACAGAAGCTGGCTCGTCGTAGATAAGCGTATCGAGTCGGTGCGCTTCTGTTGCTGAATCAACAATCGCTGTTTTCTTAACGTTTTCAACAATATCAACCACTGTCACTACAAGGTCGGTTGTCTTTGTGATGATCGCTTCGCCCGGCTCCAAGTACATTTGAACACCGTGTTTCTCAGAGAACGCTTTAAGCGCAAGACCGAGTTTTTCGATGTCATAACCAGGCCATGTAAAGAACACACCACCACCCATGCTGACCCAATCTAACTTATCTAGGTATTGACCAAACTGGTCTGAAATTGAATCAAGCAAGCCGATAAACGCATCCACATCTTTGTTTTCGCAGTTCATGTGGAACATCACGCCATCTATATCTTCAAATACTTCTGGTTTTATGTGGTCCGCTTGAACACCTAAACGTGAGAACTGACGCGCCGGGTTTGCCAAGTCTTGACCCGCATAGCTCACGCCAGGGTTAAGACGTAGACCAATTGACGCTTTACCTTCAATAATGTGTCGGTACGCCGCAAGCTGTGACTGCGAGTTAAAGATCATCTTGTCACAGATATCTGCCACTTCACGTACGTCATCTTCACTGTAACCTACACTGTATGCGTGAGTTTCACCACCAAAGGTTTCGTGACCTAGTTTTACTTCAAACGGGCCAGAGCTTGTTGTGCCATCTAGGTAAGGCTTGATAATGTCGAAAACACCCCAAGTCGAGAAACATTTCAAAGCCAGCACTAACTTAACGCCAGAAATCTCTTTTAGCTGCTTCGCTTTCTCTAGGTTCTCAATCAACTTATCTTCGTTGATCATAAAGTATGGGGTTTTAAGTTCTTCTTTCTTAAATGTCATTTCTATACGCACTCAAGCTGCATCTAAAGATGGAAAAGGAAAATTATATGATTGGTGTGATTTAGTTTGATTTTGTCCTGTCCGAACGCAGTGAGTTACAAAATCAAAGTAAATGATACCAACACTCTAAGGCAGTAATCGCTAAAAAGGGAACAGTCCGTGTCCCCTTTAATAAGTAATCAGACCAAATGGTCAGTTCTTATTTTTCCAATTCATGGATCAGCGGTAGACCTTGACCTGCTTCAAGCTCCTGCACATGCCAATCTAGACCAATACTAGGCATCGTTTCTAGGAACGGATCTGGGTTTAGCTGCTCCATATTGAACACGCCTTTATCTGCCCATTCGCCACGGAAGAACTGAAGCGCAGCCGTAATCGCTGGAACACCCGTTGTGTAAGAGATCGCTTGGTGCTCAACATCTTCATACGCCACTTCGTGGTCAGCGTTGTTGTAGATGAATACGCTACGCTCTTTACCGTCTTTCTTACCTTGAACCCAAGTACCGATACACGTTAAACCAGTGTAACCCGGTGCTAGTGAGGTTGGATCTGGTAGCAGTGCTTTCAGTACGTGCAGAGGCTGAACAACAGTACCGTCATGTAGCGTTAGCGGTTCTGGGCTAAGCAGACCGATGTCACGCATACAGTTGAAGTAGTTTAAGTACTTGTCACCGAAGCCCATCCAAAACTCGATACGTTTTGCAGGAATGAACTCTTTCATTGAGCGAACTTCATCGTGCGCCATAGAGTAAACTTTGTGCGTACCACAGTTCGGGAAATCAAACTCAAGCATACGAGAATGACAAGGAACCTGTTTCCACTCTTCGTTTTCCCAGTAGAAAGAGTCGCCTTGGATCTCAAGCATGTTTGTCTCAGGATCGAAGTTAGTCGCGAACTTCTTACCGTGGTCGCCTGCGTTAACGTCCATTACGTCGATGGTATCGATCTCATCGAACAAGTGTTTAACCGCATACGCTGCAAATACCGATACAACGCCCGGATCGAAGCCAGCACCAAGAATACCTGTGATGCCTGCTTCTGCGAACTTCTCACGGTAGCCCCACTGCCAATCATACGCTTGTGGTACTTGCTGACCTTCAGAACATAGGTCTACCGCTACTGAAGTGTCTAGGTAAGAGACTTTCGCTTGGTAACATGCTTCCATAATCGTCATGTTTACCCACGGAGGACCTGCATTGATCACTAGATCTGGCTGAACTTCTTTAATAAGCGCAACAAGTGCATCAACATCGTCAGCATTGACTGCACGTGCTTCTAGTTTCTTAGATGCATCTTTCAGATTATTTTTATTCTGAATAGATTCGATGATCTTTTCACATTTGCTCACGGTACGTGACGCGATTGTGATATCACCAAGTACGTCGTTATTTTGCGCTGCTTTATGTGCTACAACCCAGCCAACGCCGCCTGCACCAATCTGTAGAATTGCCATTGTTTTCGTTACCTCTATTTCGCTAGCTCAGCCGCTAGAGTATGGATTTTTGTTAGTAAAGATTCGAAGTCCGAAATCTTTAAACATGGGTTCAAAATCGTAAATTTCAGTGCAGACTTTCCATCCACAACTGTTTCGCCAAGTACAGCTACTCCACGAGTAAGCGCCTCTAGTCTTAGCGTTTTATTCAGTTCGTCTAAATCCGTGACGCTTTTTCCCAATTGATCATTCATATCTACTGCGCGGAACAACACCGTCGACAGTGATGGCTGCGCAAGAAGTTCAAAACCTTCATGGCCTTGCACTAAAGATGCGACCTGCTGAGTTTGCTCAAGCAAGTGATCGTACATTTCGCCAAGTGTATTTGGACCAACGCTTTGCATCGTCATAAAGACTTTTAAAGCATCAAAGCGCTTGGTAGTCGCGATTGATTTATCAACCAAATTCGGCAATTCATCATGTTCACGATTAAGGTAATCGGCATGGTGCAGCAGATACTTAAAGTTTGCTTTGTCTTTGAGTAGCACCGCACCGCAGCTAATTGTTTGATAGAACAGCTTATGGAAATCAACGCTGACAGAGTCCGCTCGCTCAATACCTTTTAAGCGATCTTTATGACTACTTAGAATTAGAGCGCCGCCGTAAGCACTGTCTACGTGGAACCATAATTCGTTGCTAGACGCGAGATCAGCAATGCTCTCTAAATCGTCAATTGCGCCGTGGTCAGTCGTACCCGCAGTGCCAACTACGCAAAATGGAATCAAACCATCTGCTTTAAGAGCATCGATTTCAGATTTCAGTGCATCGACTTTGATTGTGCCATTGCCATTAGCCTCAACACATCGGACAGCAGACTCGCCTAGCCCTAACAACGAAGCCGACTTTTGCACAGTGAAGTGGGAATTTTTAGAGCATAAAATACGGAGCTTATTAGCGTATTGAGGTAAGCCCAGTTTTTGAATCGAATGATTATCGAATTTATCCGCAATCCAATCGCGTGCTAACAGCAAGCCCATCAGATTACTTTGAGTGCCTCCACTGGTGAAAATACCATCCGCTTTAGTGCCAAGATCATACTTGTCACACATCCAATCAATGACTTTCTGCTCGACATAGGTTGCAGCTGAGGCTTGATCCCAAGAATCCATTGATTGATTCAGCACAGCAATCATCGCTTCTGCAACAACTGACGGCATCAAAGGAGGAGTATGCAAATGCGCAATACAATCAGGGTGTTGAACAATGATGGAATTCTTAGCAACAAGCTCTGCGGTATCGCCAATCACATCAATCAGTGAAGCATTCTTATTGTCCAAATCAACAGCATAGATCGCTTGTTCGAGTAACTTAGGTTCTAAACCAGAATAAGGCGCATCAACTTGCTCGAAGACTGACTTCATCGCCGCAGTGGTGTGATTCATCGCTTTCGCAAACTCATCACTACCCGCTTCTCCAGCGAGAATGAAGTGCTTTTTCCAAGATTCGTTTGACTCTTCTTGGGTTACTCGTTGGCCACCTGCCGCAAGTATTGCTTCTTCAAGCACACGCAGCGCGAAATCAATTTGTTCGAATGAGATAATCAGCGGCGGTAGGAAACGAATCACAGAACCGTCACGACCACCTTTCTCTACCATCAAACCACGCTCTAATGCCGAGCGCTGAATTTTCAGAGTAAGCTCACCATCCGCTAGTGGCTCTCCGAACTTATTCAGTTCCGTGCCTGGCTTACGGATCTCAACGCCTAGCATCAAACCTTTACCACGTACATCTGCAATGCAGTTAACGCGCTTTTGAATCGCTTCTAGACCATGACGTAAATATTGCCCTGCAACATTCGCATGACCAACCAAATCGTCACGCTCAATGATCTCTAACGCTTTCGCCCCTGAAATCATTGCTAATTGGTTTCCGCGGAAAGTCCCGGTGTGCTCGCCTGGTTTCCAGGTGTCGTGCTCTTTATTGATAACCAATAGAGACATCGGCAAGCCACCACCAATCGCTTTCGATAGACACAAGATATCTGGGACGATACCCGCTTCTTCAAACGCAAAGTTGTAACCTGATTTACCAACGCCACACTGGATTTCATCAAAGATAAGAAGAATACCGTGCTCATCACAGATACGGCGTAGCTCTTGTAACCAAAACGCTGGTGCAGGTACAACACCGCCCTCACCTTGAACTGGCTCAACAATCATCGCGGCAGGTTTCATGATGCCAGCTTCGTCATCATTGAGTAGTCGCTCAATATAACGAATACCGGCTTTAGCACCTTCGTCACCGCCTAGACCGAACGGGCAACGCAAGTCATATGGGAATGGCATAAAGTGAACATCAGACATCAGTCCGGTACGGCGCACTTTGGTGCCTAAGTTGCCCATCATGCCCATAGTACCGTTGGTCATGCCATGATAAGCACCACGGAAAGCAAACATGGTATTGCGACCCGTTGTTTGCTTCGCAAGTTTAATCGCCGCTTCGACTGCATCAGCACCAGAAGGGCCACAAAATTGAATAACGCTATTTGCAGCAAGCTCTTGCGGTAGAAAGTTCTTCACTGACTTGATAAAAGTTGTTTTTGCTTCTGTTGGTATATCAAGTGTTTGATACGGAAGACCTGAGTCCAGTTGCGATTTTAACGCTTGGTTGATCTCTGGGTGGTTATAACCCAAAGCCAGCGTTCCCGCCCCGGCAAGACAATCTAAGAAAAGCTGGCCACGTGTATCTTCAACCAATGCGCCATAGGCTTGCTTAATGGCAATAGGCAGTCGACGTGGGTATGAACGAACCTCAGATTCGTGCATTTCTTGATCGAGTAAAATTTGATCCGGTGTTAGGTCGTATAGGCCTTCGAACACTGGAATCTGAGTTGAAAATGGAGTTGCGATATCAGTCATCACGACTGAGTTATCGACTTCAAAGGCTGTGCTCATGATTTAATCCCTTGAAATGTAATATATCCTCTCGTTATCAAGTGAGAGGTACAGCAATACACTCCGCACACAATCGCTGACAAATGTCAGATTACAGGTATGCAGAATCGATCCATTGCGAGAATGGATTACAAATCAAAAAAGTTGAATCAAGGTTCAGTAATGCAACTGTCTTGTAAAACAGGGCATTGAGGAAGAACTAAGCTGATTAATGTGTGTTTGTTAAGTGAGTTCATGTTGGGTTTCCCATTTACATGTCAACAAGTGACATTAGTATCCCGTCTATCAACAACAAGAGGTTGCTGATACCTACCCTACGTAAAAATACTCAGCCCGAATATTTGCTACGCGTATCCCCCAGAATATCGATTTTTCGACTCTCCTCCGAGATTGCGGCGAAAATTATCATAATTTGAAATCATCTGGCAATATTTTTTCATCAAAGACGCGCAAATAATGACTTAACTATCAAAAAGGCCAACCGTTTGGCTGGCCTAATATTCTACTTGTTGATGTTACGCGGCATCAGTTTTGAGTACCTGAGTTAGCATCTCCAATTCACTGGTAATTGTGTTGTCAGTAATCAAACCTGCTTCTTCGAACGCATCTGTCACACCTTCTAGGATAATGGTCTGTTCACGTCCATCATCCGTTACTGTCATCACAACGTTATCACCATCAACTTCCGCGGATATTGAGTCAATCAAATCACCAACCAGTACGTTGTCATCCTCTTCTAAGATACCTCTTAAATCAAGAAGATCAGCCCCTAACTCAAAGTTGTCGACAACATCCGTACCGTTATCTAAGGTAGAGTCTAGCCATGTAAAGATATTGGCGTTCTCATCACCCAGCATCATTTGGTTACCCAAATCAGCATCAAGCGAGTCGCCGAGCTCTGCCGAAAGCACTTCATATTCCGGTGACTCATCAACATCGATCGTCACAGTTGATTCATTACTAACAGCCAGTTCTGAATCTACCGCTACATAATCAAATGTGACATCTTCAGTAATATCTTCGGTACCAGAGAGGTAACGCAGTTCCCAACTACCACCGGTACTACTAAGCTCCATTGATACTATTGGGTTATCCGGTGAAGAATAACTGAACTCATACAGTATTTGCGCATTCCCTACATCACCTTCATCTTTCTGATACTGCTCTACATGGGTTGTACCATCCGCGAGGGTATACGTAACCTCAACATAAACGTTACTGTTGGTATTAAAGGCTCCGCCCATACCATCTAAGCCAAACGTCACTACGCCAAGAGGGTTATTGCTAAGGTTGATGATTAGGGTTTCTTGCTTGTTCATACCGTTACCATCAGTATCACCTATACCCCAGCCAACGTGCGCAGGACCGCCAGTATATTGCTTCAATGGCTTATCATTGTTGTCAGTGATACTTACGGTAATCGTATTACCATTTTCAAGTGTAATGAGTCTTTCGGTATCTGAAACATATTCGCCCCAATTGTAGAAACCATCCTCACCCAGCACGATATCCCCAGAATCACCGCTATAGCCCATTTCAAACGGGTCGCCAACCCCCGGAACATAAGTAAAGTTGTCAGGATCAAACAACTTACTTGGGTCAATCTCTTCGCCTAAAACATGTAAGTCAGCTTCAGTGACAACACGGGTATCACCAAAGTCATCGGTATAGAGTAAGGTGCCATATTGAGGCAGCGAAGTGATCATGATATTGAGTTGGATGTCATTAAAGTCGTCATCTTCATCTGAAATATGGTCTAAAGATTCGTCATCAGAGTCGAAGATGATTGGAACAATAATCGCGTCACCTGCATCGACGTTAAAGTCTTCGGTAACAGGTAGCTCATTTACGTCTATCTCTGACAGGTCAACGTCTACGAAGGTTGTTAACTCACCATCCGTCGCTGCCACCGTGATGGTATGTTCATTAGGAAGTGATTCGAAATTGTTGGTAAACGCAGCAACACCCGCCGCTGTGAGCGAGATGTCCCCACTTTCGCTGTCTATCTCAAACAGATCTTGCTCGTTAAATTGGATGTTTTCGCTGATGCTGTACGTAACCACGTCACCAGCGTCTTCATCGGTCGCCGTCACCGTACCAATGACGTATTCATCGGTCGAGTTTTCGTTGTAACTGAACTCGTAGCCCCCTTCCGGCTCATCAAACACTGGGGCTTCGTTAACATCCAGCTCTGATAAATCCACTTCAACAAAGGTCGTCAATTCGCCATCTGACGCCGCCACGGTGATGGTGTGTTCATTCGAGAGGGATTCAAAATCATTGGTGAACGCTTCAACACCCGCTGCAGTGAGGGAGATAGCCCCGCTTTCACTGTCTATCTCAAACAGATCTTGTTCGTTAAATTGGATGTTTTCGCTGATGCTGTACG
>Ga0209272_10001017_pt1 | contig 18996 bp, 21 predicted proteins | sample tdDd002_FD_187125 | JGI IMG/M metagenome (GOLD analysis project Ga0209272, IMG submission 187125) | Marine sediment microbial communities from the Atlantic coast under amendment with organic carbon and nitrate - tdDd00.2 (SPAdes)... | ecosystem: Environmental > Aquatic > Marine > Coastal >... | reverse complement strand
CCCCGAAGGTTCAGATAACTCGTTTCCGCTCGACTTGCATGTGTTAGGCCTGCCGCCAGCGTTCAATCTGAGCCATGATCAAACTCTTCAATTTAAGATTTTGTTCGGCTCAATGAATACTGACTTCAAAACTACTGTGTAATTTTAAAGCTATTATCGTTCCAACAGAACGATAATGAATTGACTGTGCCAAATAACCGAGGTTATTTGTATTGGTCACTTCGTTTCATTGAAACCTAATTTGAAGCCTAAGCTTCTAATTGGATTATCATCAACGAGTGCCCACACAGATTGATAGGTTTATATTGTTAAAGAGCTTTTCTTCTTTGTGACTCACATCACTTCGGAAGAGGCGGTCATTTTAGCGAGATAAAGTTTAGTGTCAACCACTTTTTTCAAACTTTTTTCAAACTTTTTTCAAGCGTTTCCGCTTGGCTAATTGACCTTGCTAACTCGTTGTTCGTTTCTTTCGAAGCGTTCCCGTGTCAGCGAGGTGGCATTATAGAGATCGCCATCACATTGGCAAGCCCTTTTTTCAGTTTTTTTTGATTTTTTAACTGTTTGAGTATTTTCTATTCAAAAGCACCTGTTTTAGTCACTTTTCTATGCCTTAATAGGCAAAGAATCTCGAACAAAGGATAAAAAATGAGCTCATTACGCAGTTATAAAGGAATCCAACCTCAAATTGGTCAACGCGTTTATATTGATAGTAGCTCAGTACTAGTGGGCGACATTAAAATTGATGACGATTCGAGTATCTGGCCATTAGTCGCTGCCCGTGGTGATGTGAACCACATTCATATAGGTAAGCGAACTAATGTCCAAGACGGCAGCGTTTTACACGTCACTCATAAAAATGTCGAAAACCCTGAAGGCTACCCACTGATTATTGGTAATGACGTTACCATCGGACACAAAGTCATGCTGCATGGTTGCACGATTCAAGATCGAGTGCTTGTTGGTATGGGTGCGATTGTTTTAGATGGTGTAGTAATAGAAGAGGAAGTCATGATTGGTGCGGGAAGTTTAGTCCCACCAGGAAAGCGCTTGGAAAGTGGTTACCTTTATGTGGGTAGCCCGGTAAAACAAGCCCGTCCTTTATCAGAGAAAGAACGAGCCTTTTTACAGAAGTCTTCTGATAACTATGTACAAAATAAAGAAGACTATCTGCATCAAGTTAACGAGATTAACTGATTACTGTAATTTGGCCTTGCTCATTAAAAGCTTCATCTTCTATTAATTCTTCAGCAAGCTCTTCCAATTCAAAACGGTTCTGAGCGAATACCTCTAGGGCTTGCTGCTCTCCTTCTATAGAGATACCTGCAATCTTTTCAAGTTCATCCAATAAGACAACGCACTCTACTAATGCCCCGGACTGTTGAGCAGGAAAACGGATGGCTTGGTTTTCTTCATCCCAAGTTTGAATATCAGCAAACAGAATCGACTGATTCATGAATCACATTCCTTCTAGGTTCTTTCTTATTTCACGTAATATCTGCTTTGTACCCGGTCTTAAACCACGCCACAACATAAAGCTCTCTGCAGCTTGCCCCACTAACATACCAAGACCGTCATATGCGGCAACAACACCACTATCAAGTGCCCATTGATTAAATGCCGTTTTACCCGAGCCATACATCATGTCATAGGCATGCGTACGAGAAGTGAAAATCGCAGCGGAGATCGCCGGTAGCTCACCACTTAAACTCGCAGACGTCGAGTTAATGACAACATCAAATCCTTGGGAAATTTCAGACATCTCAATAGCACGAATCTGACCATAAGGTGCAAACATCTCAGCCAACTGCTCTGCTTTCGACAGCGTTCGGTTGGTAATAACAATTTCACTTGGCTGCTGATCAAGGAGTGGCTTAATCACACCACGTGCAGCACCACCGGCACCAATGAGTAAAATACGCGCACCTGCTAATGGCACTTGGTATTGAAGTAAGTCTTGTACAAGCCCTTCCCCATCCGTGTTATCACCGATGATCTCCCCATCATCTAACTTCTTAAGCGTATTAACGGCGCCCGCAAGTTGGGCTCTCTCTGTCAAACGGGTAGCAAATTGGTAAGCATCCTCTTTAAAGGGAACTGTGACGTTGCATCCTTTACCTCCGGTAGAAAAAAACATCTTCGCCGCACTGGTAAACTCACCAACGGGTGCTAACTCAGCGGTATACGTTAAATGTTGATTGGTTTGACGTGCAAATAGCGTATGTATAAATGGGGATTTGCTGTGTCCGATGGGATTACCAAAAACGGCGTAACGATCTATTTGCTGTGTCATATCCTTACCTGCAGAAATAAAAAAGGGTCAACTCGATTAAGTTGACCCTATCACTATCTATATAAGGAAGAAAGCCTTACCACTCTCGGGGTTTGAGGTAGTTCTCGTATAGATCAGCTTCAGGAGAATTTGGCTCAACTTGGTAACGATATTCCCAGCGAGCGAGGGGCGGCATCGACATCAAGATCGATTCTGTTCTTCCACCACTTTGCAGCCCAAACAAGGTACCGCGATCATAAACTAGATTAAATTCGACATAACGACCACGACGGTACAGTTGGAACTCGCGTTCACGTTCACCAAACTCGGTCTTTTTACGGCGTTCAACAATAGGTAGATACGCTTCTGTATATCCTTCACCTACCGCTTTGATGTAGTCGAAGCATTTATCAAACTCCCACTGATTCAGATCATCAAAGAAAAGACCACCAACGCCACGGGTTTCATCGCGATGAGGTAGATAGAAGTATTTGTCACACCAAGCTTTATGAGCTTGATATACATCGCTACCAAATGGGGCACAAATCTCTTTAGCTGTGTTATGCCAATATTGCGCGTCTTCTTCAAATGGATAGAAAGGCGTAAGATCGAAACCACCACCAAACCACCAAATTGGATCTTCACCCTCTTTCTCAGCAATAAAGAAACGCACATTCGCATGTGAGGTCGGTATGTAAGGGTTTTTAGGATGCATCACCAAAGAGACACCCATCGCTTCGAAATGACGACCTGCTAACTCTGGACGATGAGCGGTTGCAGACGCAGGCATCTCTTTCCCTTGAACATGAGAAAAGTTAACGCCACCTTGCTCAAATACGTCTCCGTCACGCATCACGCGAGTACGACCACCGCCACCTAAGCGTTCTCCAGGATCTCGATGCCACGCATCCTCAATAAATTCTGCTTTGCCATCAGCCGATTCCAACTGCTGACATATCGAATCTTGCAACTCCATCAGAAACTGCTTTACTGCTTGCTTATCAATTGCCGACATCTTTCTTCCTTTGCAAGGTTAACCTTGTCTTAATACTTGTGAAGTTTTAGCGTCGCGAATCTCACTCGGCTTATCTCTGCCACCGGTTTCGCCTTCAAGAACGGCCACCAGCTTATCGCCGAGCTGCTGATAAACTTCTGCTGTTTTCATACATGGTGGCTCACCAGTTAAATTCGCGCTGGTAGAGGTTAGCGGCTTTCCAAACGCATTACACATCTTTTGTACTAAAGGATGATCCGTTACACGCACAGCAATTGAATCAAACTGACCTGACACCCAATGAGAGACTTTGTCGCTACATGGCATAATCCAAGTAACCGGACCTGGCCACGTTTGTTGCACTTTAGCGAGTTGCTCAGAAGTTAACTGAGACTCATCAATATAAGGCAACAGTTGCTCGTAGCTAGCGGCAATTAAGATCAATCCTTTTTCTACTGGGCGCTGCTTCAACTCTAATAATTTTTGAATGGCTTCTGGGTTATCAGGATCGCACCCAACACCAAAGACACCTTCGGTTGGGTAAGCAATGACTTCACCATTATTGAGAGCGTTGAGCGCTTGATTAAAGTTATCCACGAATACTTCCTGTTGAATCTCTGTTTTTGATAAGTGTACAAACAATCACAACCAGTGACTAAAGCTATTTATTTATAAATTGTATCAATCTGATTTCAAACCTCACGCAAACGTTTGCTTAACATCAAAATCCCCGTATAATGCGCTCAAAATAAATGCTCACCTATTACGCGAAGCTTTGAAGGAGTTTGAGATGAAAGTCGGTATCATCATGGGTTCAAAATCAGATTGGCCAACAATGAAACTAGCCGCTGAGATGCTAGATACATTTGGTGTCGAGTACGAGACCAAAGTTGTTTCTGCTCACCGCACACCTCAACTTCTTGCAGATTATGCCACCAGCGCGAAAGAGCGCGGACTAAAAGTCATTATTGCTGGTGCTGGCGGTGCTGCTCACCTACCGGGAATGACGGCTGCCTTTACTGCTCTTCCTGTACTTGGTGTTCCTGTTCAATCTCGCGCATTAAGCGGGCTAGACTCTCTTTATTCTATCGTTCAAATGCCAAAAGGAATTGCGGTCGGTACATTAGCGATTGGTGAAGCTGGCGCGGCAAACGCAGGTCTATTAGCTGCACAAATCATCGGAACACACGATGAAGAAGTGATGGCGAAAGTCGAAGCATTCCGTAGCGAGCAAACAGAGACGATTCTGGCTAACTCAAACCCAGCAGAGGATTAATCACATGCATGTTCTAGTGTTAGGCGCTGGCCAACTCGCTCGGATGATGTCTCTGGCAGGTGCACCACTTAACATTGAGATCTCAGCGTATGATGTCGGTAGCGAAAACATCGTCCACCCTTTAACGCAAACCGTGTTGGGGCAAGGGCTAGAAAATGCTATCGAGAAAGCAGATGTGATCACCGCAGAATTCGAACACATCCCTCATGATATTCTCGATATCTGCCAGCAGAGCGGTAAATTCCGCCCATCAACAGAGGCAATCAAAGCTGGCGGTGATCGCCGAATCGAGAAAGCTTTGCTTGATAATGCCGCGGTCCGCAACGCTAAGTACTACGTAATTAAAACTCGTGAAGACTTTTCTGCAGCGATTGAGCGCGTTGGTATACCTATGGTGCTAAAAAGTGCACTCGGTGGCTATGACGGCAAAGGACAGTGGCGATTAAAAGACCTCAATCAAGCAGACGCTATTTGGGCTGAGATGGCAGAATGTATTGCAGCGACTGAGACTCAGGCGATTGTTGCCGAAGAGTTCGTTCCATTTAACCGTGAAGTTTCCCTAGTAGGTGCGCGCGGCAAAGATGGTAGCGTTGCTGTTTACCCACTTGCAGAAAACGTTCACACTAATGGCGTGCTGACATTATCTACAGCCATTGCTGACAATGAACTGCAGCAGCAAGCAAAGACCATGTTTACAGCGGTTGCAAATAGCCTCGATTACGTAGGCGTACTTGCACTGGAGTTTTTCGATCTAAATGGCGAGCTACTGGTCAATGAAATTGCTCCGCGAGTACATAACTCTGGTCACTGGACGCAACAAGGTGCTGAAACCTGCCAATTTGAAAATCACCTGCGTGCTGTGTGTGGCCTACCATTAGGCAGTACTAAACTGATTCGCTCGACTTCAATGATCAACATTTTGGGCGAAGATACACTGCCACCTGAAGTGCTCACAATGGCGGGATGCCATGTGCATTGGTATGGCAAAGAAAAAAGAGCAGGGCGTAAAATGGGCCACATCAATGTGTGTGGTGACTACAATGGCGAGTTGCAACGTCAGCTCTGTGCACTAGCTGACGTGCTAAGCAAAGAGGCATTTCCTGCAGTTCATCAATTTGCAGAAAATTTCTCAGAATAAGCAGTAAACAAAAACGGCGCTCAATGCGCCGTTTTTCAATCTTGACCAGTTTGTGTGTGATGACACTTTCTTTCTGCACACTGCAGTTTGTCACCACTGGCTAACTTTTTCTCTATCAGTAACGGATAACCACACTTCTCGCATTTGCCTGCAACAGGGGGCTGATTCACCGCAAATTTGCACTTAGGGTAATTGTCACACGCATAAAACAGCTTACCGAAGCGCGTTTTACGCTCAACTAAATGCCCCTTTTGGCACTCCGGACACGTTAAATGATGCGATTCTTGCTCTTCTTGAGGCTGATCGAGAGACTCAATATGATGACATTGTGGATAGTGACTACAGCCGATGAACATGCCATAGCGACCTTGGCGTAACACCAATTCATTACCGCACTCAGGGCAAGGTACACCAAGCTCTTTTACTACATGACCGTCATTTTGGTGTAACGGTTTAATGAAGTCGCATGTGGGATACTGATTACAACCGAGAAATGGCCCATGTTTACCATGGCGAAGCTGCAATTCACCATCACGTTGCTCCGACTGACATTTCGGGCACGCTTGATGCTCTAATGCATGCTCATGTAGAGAAAACAGCTGCTGATCGATTTTATTGCTCATGGTTAGTTATAAAGCTCGTTAATGAAGAACACCTTGCTCTTTGGTATATAACAGCTCTTCCATAAGCGTATAAGCGTTTTCATTGCCTGGTACATTAAACAGCACCATCAATACAATCCACTTAAGATCATCCAATTCAAACTCATCGGTTTCTAGACCCATAATACGGTCAATGACCATTTCGCGTGTCTCTGTCGTCAACACGTTTACTTGCTCTAGAAAGGTAATGAAGCCTCGACACTCTAAGCTCAGGCGTTCACATTCTCTTGCCGTGTAAATACGAGTTGAAGTCGATGTACTGCATACAGAAATCGCAGAGTGAGCCTCACTTTGCTGTAGAGCAGCGAGCTCTTCCAGCCAGACAAGGGCTTTATAGATGTCTTTTTGATGAAAACCAGCGCGAAGAAGTTCTTCTTCTAGCTCATCTTGATTGACTTGTAACTCCGCATCGCTATGGATGTAAGTCTCGAACAGATACATAAGGATATCCATCATCATAGCTAGCCCCTCCCCTTTAAAATATAGCCACCGGAAACTGCAACAACATGCCCTGAAAGCTCAAGCTCTAAGAGCTGCATCATGACTTCTTGAACAGGTATATTGGTCCTGCTTGCAAGAATATCAACTGGTGTAGCCTTACTTCCTACGTTAGCTAACAGCTGAGGAAATGGCAATTCTTCTTTACTATCTAATTGTGTAAATAAATCGCTTTGAATGGGTGGCTTACTTATATGAGACCAGCGAATCAAAGTATCGATTTCAGCTAAGATGTCATCAACCGTTTGAACTAAGCAGGCTCCTTGTTTTATCAATAAGTTACAGCCGCGGCCCTGAGGGTGGTGAATGGAGCTTGGAATCGCAAACACATCACGCCCTTGTTCATTGGCATAGCGAGCCGTAATCAAGGAGCCACTTTTTTCAGCCGCTTCAATCACCAATACTCCGGTGGATAAACCACTAATAATACGATTCCGACGAGGAAAATGATCTGCTTTGGGCTTCGCCAATGGATGAAACTCAGAAACCAACGCCCCGCTCGAAGCAATTCTCGCTGCCAATTGACGATGGCGAGCGGGATAAATAGAGGAAAGACCAGACCCTAGTACCGCGATAGTCTGCCCGTTTGCACTTAGCGCACCATCATGAGCATAACCATCAACACCAAGAGCTAAACCGCTAGTAATCACCAAATCATGTTCCACTAACTCACTTGCAAAGCTACGAGCACAATTAAGGCCATCAATGCTTGCATTGCGACTACCCACAATCGCAAGTTGAGGTTTAGATAACGCTTCAACCTCGCCCTCAACAAATAACACCGCAGGTGCACTGCCCGCTTGTGTTAATAAGGAAGGATAAATGGCATCTTCGGTGGTGATAATGTGTCGCTGTTCTTCTGCCTCTAACCAGGTAAGGCAAGCCTCCACTTCTTTTTCAGCTCGGTGGCGCAAGAAGTGGATTTGGGAATCACTAAAGCCAACACTCTTTAGTGCACAAGAGTCCAGACTAATAATGTTGGCAGGTGTATCTATGGCCGTTAGCTTAGCAAAGGTTTTGGGGCCAACTCTGGGGGTAAAGTAAAGCGCTAACCAAGCCGCTAATGCATCATCCGTCATCACTTGGGCGGTCAAGCGGAGATTTTAGGGTGCTATCAAGGCTTATTGGCTGACGGCTTTGCGTCACCACAGCTAAGCTGAAATGAGAATAGGGACGAATCACCATCACATGACCAATAGGAATATCCGGCAATTGTGCTTCTTCTCCACCGTTCAATTCCACCAAAGCGCCCGGTTTATAAAGCTCAAACATCATACCTTGACCAATTTGGTCTGAACTGCCGACATTCAGTACCACCACCTGATCTTGTGCAACATACTGACTGCCTTCTAATGCCCCTAAAATAGTTGCGACACTTTGTAATGGCGAAGGTGCTGGAAAAAAGGTCGGAGTTAATGCAGCAAGCTGCTCTCTATCCGCTGGTAGAGCAATATCGTCTGCTAGGATCTCATGCTGCTGTGATAGAACTTTTAAGCCACTGTACTGCGCTCCGGTTAACTCAAGTTTAGCGACCGCCACTTTTTTAAGCGCCACCATTTTATGAGTGCCGTGCTCAAACTCTTCCACAGGGCGATAAATAACCCACTGCGGAAGGTTTTGCTCACCATTGATATAGATAAGGTCTTGTCCAGCTAAGTATTGTTTACCATCACTTGCCCCTAACACTCGAGCGCTAGATTGTAGCTCCTCAATAGTCAGCAGTCGGTCATCTTCGAGATAAGGTAATACTAAGCCATCAGGCAATGCTGCCAGCGGTTGTCTAATGGTCTTCCTTACTTTGGGACTGAGTTTAATAACAGGTTTTAAGCCTAAAACGGGCTGACCATTACGCCAAAAGAGTGTCAGCTTGTCGCCAGGGTAAATAAGGTGAGGGTTTTCAATTGATGGATTAACCTGCCATAAACGAGGCCAAAGCCAAGGGCTATCTAGATAAAGTGCTGAGATATCCCACAAGGTATCGCCCTTTACGACCGTGTATGTCATCGGTGCATCTTTTTTTATTCGTAGAGGCTGCTCTTTTGTCCAAGCGGAAAAAGAAACCATCATAGACAACAACAAAATAATAAAATAAACCGTTCGAAATGGCATAACAATCATCCCAGATAACCCCTAAAGATGCGGTGATTAGATTCGCGACAACTGCTTATAAACGCGTCAAAAACGCAATGATGCTGTCATTTGGGCTACAAAATGTCTAGAATTGAGCCAACGAGGTTTATCCTGATTCGGCACAGTTCAACATTTCGAGTGTATATGTCTGTATTACAAGTATTAACATTCCCAGATGATCGCCTTCGCACCGTAGCAAAACCGGTTGAAGAGGTGACACCTGAAATCCAAAAATTCGTTGATGACATGATTGAAACCATGTACGACGAAGAAGGTATCGGCTTGGCTGCAACTCAAGTTGATTTCCACCAACGTATCGTTGTTATCGATATCTCTGAAACGCGTGATGAGCCAATGGTGCTTATCAACCCAGAGATTCTAGAAAAACGCGGCGAAGATGGCATTGAAGAAGGCTGTCTGTCAGTTCCTGGTGCTCGTGCACTAGTGCCACGTGCGGCAGAAGTAACGGTTAAAGCACTTAACCGCGATGGCGAAGAGTACACATTTGAAGCTGACGACCTTTTAGCTATCTGTGTGCAGCATGAACTTGATCACTTAGAAGGCAAACTGTTTGTTGATTACCTTTCGCCTCTAAAGCGTAAGCGTATTCAAGACAAGCTTGCTAAGATCAAGCGCTTCAATGAGAAGAATGCTAACGCCTAACCGCTAATTAATAAAAGGAAGGTACCTTGAGCAAACCTTTAAAAATTGTTTTTGCTGGTACTCCGGATTTCGCCGCCCGTCACTTGGCGGCGTTGTTGTCTTCGGAGCATGATGTTATTGCTGTGTATACCCAGCCAGACCGTCCAGCAGGTCGCGGGAAAAAACTCACAGCAAGCCCGGTTAAACAACTCGCTCTTGAGCATGATATTCCGGTTTATCAACCAGAGAACTTTAAGTCAGATGAAGCCAAACAAGAGCTTGCAGATTTAAACGCAGACCTAATGGTCGTGGTTGCTTACGGATTACTTTTACCTCAAGTGGTACTGGATACTCCGAAGTTGGGTTGTATCAATGTGCACGGTTCTATTCTTCCTCGCTGGCGCGGTGCTGCTCCAATTCAACGTTCTATTTGGGCGGGTGATAAAGAGACAGGCGTGACCATCATGCAAATGGACATTGGTCTAGATACAGGTGATATGCTGAAAATCGCGACGCTTCCAATTGAAGCTACTGATACTAGCGCCTCAATGTATGAGAAGCTGGCAGAGCTTGGCCCAGATGCACTCGTCGACTGCTTAACGGACATTGCGAATGGCAGTGCCGTTGCACAAAAACAAGATGATGAACTGGCTAACTATGCGAAAAAACTCAACAAAGAAGAAGCCTTGATCAACTGGAGTGATGATGCCGCGCATATTGAACGTTGCGTCCGCGCTTTCAACCCTTGGCCAATGAGCCACTTTGTTGCCGCTGAAAATAGCATCAAAGTGTGGCAAAGCCGCGTGGCAGATCAAACCACCGACAAAGCCGCGGGTACCATTCTTCAAGCGGATAAAACCGGTATCTATGTCGCGACAGGCAATGGCGTACTGGTACTTGAGCAACTGCAAGTACCAGGTAAAAAAGCGATGCCAGTTCAAGATATTCTGAACGCTCGCGCAAACTGGTTTGAAGTCGGTACTCAACTGGCTTAACACTTATCCCGTAAGGGAAACGTACATTTTGAGGGTGGAGACACCCTCCCTTAATCTAAGGTATTCAACATGAATGTTCGCGCTGCTGCTGCTAACGTCCTTTTCCAAGTGGTCGACAAAGGCCAATCTCTTTCACACGCACTACCTGCGGCTCAGAAAACTATCAGACCAAGAGACCATGCTCTCTTACAAGAGATCTGTTACGGCGCTCTACGTTATTTACCGCGTTTAGAGTCTATTGCCAATGAGCTAATGGATAACCCGTTGAAAGGCAAAAAGCGCGTCTTTCACCATTTAATTTTGGTTGGCATTTATCAGCTTAGCTTCATGCGTATTCCTGCTCATGCTGCAGTTGCAGAAACGGTTGAAGGCACTAAAACACTAAAAGGCCCAAGTCTACGAGGCTTAATTAATGCGGTATTACGTAGCTACCTACGCGAGCAAGAAGCATTGGACGAGAAAGCCGTTAGCCACAACGCTGGTAAGTACGGTCACCCGAACTGGCTACTGAACATGCTGCGCGAAAGCTACCCTGAGCAATGGGAGCAGTTGATTGAAGCCAACAACAGCAAAGCCCCAATGTGGCTACGCGTAAACCGTCAGCACCATACTCGTGATGAATACCTTGAACTGTTGAAAGATGAAAACATTGAATTCAGCATTCACCCTGAAGCTGCTGATGCCATAAAATTGGCTTCACCTTGTGATGTAACACTGCTACCTGGCTTCAATAAAGGTTGGGTTTCAGTACAAGACGCAGCAGCTCAATTATCAGTGAACTACTTACAGCCACAAAATGGTGAACTGATTCTAGACTGTTGTGCTGCCCCAGGTGGTAAAACCGCACACATTCTTGAGCACACCGAAGACACAGAGGTTGTCGCGATTGATTGTGATGTGAAACGCTTAGATCGCGTATACGACAATCTAGAACGCCTACAACTGCGTGCCGATGTGATTTGTGGTGATGCTCGTTACCCGCAAGAGTGGTGGACAGGCGATAAGTTTGACCGAATTCTGTTGGATGCTCCTTGTTCTGCAACTGGAGTAATTCGCCGTCACCCAGATATCAAATGGCTACGTCGTGCCAATGACATTGACGCGCTCGCTGAACTGCAGAGCGAAATCATGGATGCGATGTGGGGTCAGCTGAAAGAGGGTGGCACCATGGTTTACGCCACTTGCTCAATCACACCAAAAGAAAACGTCCTACAAGTAAAAGCCTTCCTTGAGCGTACGCAAAACGCAACATTGGTTGGCTCTGATATCGAAAACCCTGGTCGTCAGATTTTACCAGGAGAAGAAGATATGGATGGTTTCTACTATGCTGTGCTAGTGAAACAAGCATAATTAAATTTGAGCGGCTAATGACTTTGTCTTAGCCGCTATTTCATTGCAACGAATAAAAACTTAAGCTGTTATCGAACAAGCTAAGCGAACAAAGAGAAAAGCTATGAAAATCATCATTCTTGGCGCAGGTCAGGTTGGCGGTACACTCGCTGAAAACCTGGTAGGTGAAAATAACGATATCACTATCGTTGACCGAGATAATGACCGACTGCGCGAACTGCAAGACAAGTATGATTTACGCGTTGTTCACGGCCATGCCAGTCACCCAAATTCACTGCGTGAAGCCGGAGCACAAGATGCCGACATGTTGGTCGCCGTAACCAATACGGATGAAACTAACATGGCTGCATGTCAGGTTGCTTTCTCTCTGTTCAATACACCAAACCGCATTGCGCGTATTCGCTCCCCACAATACCTAATGGAAAAAGAAGCACTTTTCCAATCAGGTGCTGTGCCGGTTGATCACCTGATCGCCCCTGAAGAGTTGGTCACCAGCTACATCGAACGCCTTATTCAATACCCTGGCGCTTTGCAGGTTGTGAGTTTTGCTGAACAGAAGGTGAGCTTAGTCGCTGTTAAAGCCTACTACGGTGGCCCTTTGGTTGGTAATGCGCTTTCGACTCTGCGCGAACACATGCCACACATCGACACTCGTGTTGCTGCAATTTTCCGTCAAGGTCGCCCAATTCGCCCTCAAGGTACGACCATTATTGAAGCCGATGATGAAGTATTCTTTGTTGCCGCAAGTAATCACATTCGCTCGGTAATGAGTGAGCTACAGCGTCTAGAAAAACCTTACCGCCGCATTATGATCGTCGGTGGTGGTAACATTGGTGCAAGCTTAGCTAAACGCCTTGAACAAACCTACAGCGTTAAGTTGATTGAGCGTAGTTACCAACGTGCTGAAAAACTATCAGAAGAGCTTGAGAATACGATTGTTTTCTGTGGCGACGCGGCAGACCAAGAGTTGTTAAGTGAAGAGAATGTCGATCAAGTCGACGTATTTATCGCCCTAACTAACGAAGATGAAACCAACATCATGTCCGCTATGCTGGCAAAACGCATGGGCGCAAAAAAGGTGATGGTATTGATCCAACGCGGCGCGTACGTTGACCTAGTACAAGGCGGCGCGATTGATGTGGCCATTTCGCCTCAACAAGCGACCATCTCTGCACTACTTACTCACGTTCGAAGGGCCGATATCGTCAACGTATCATCACTACGTCGCGGCGCAGCAGAAGCGATCGAAGCGGTTGCTCACGGTGATGAAACCACCTCAAAAGTGGTGGGCCGCGCGATTGGCGACATCAAACTGCCACCAGGCACGACTATAGGTGCGATTGTTCGTGGTGAAGAAGTACTTATCGCCCACGACCGAACTGTGATTGAACAAGATGACCACGTTGTCATGTTCTTAGTAGATAAGAAATACGTGCCTGACGTGGAAGCTCTATTCCAGCCGAGTCCGTTCTTCCTTTAGGATTGGCATCATGGTCAACTTCCGCCCCGTACTATTTGTGATCGGGCTAGTTCTCTCAAAACTGGCCCTATTTATGTACGTTCCGACCTTAGTCGCGTTTTTTACAGGCACACCTGGCTTTCTCGAGTTTGGCCAAGCGGTCATCATCACCCACCTTGCCGCTTTCGCTTGTTTAAGTGCCGGTCGAACCAAACGATTCAAGCTCAGCGTGCGCGACATGTTCCTGATCACTAGCTTGGTCTGGACAATAGCCAGCGCATTCGCTGCACTGCCGTTTGTGTTTATTAACCACATCAGCTTCACTGATGCCTACTTTGAAACCATGTCCGGCATTACCACCACAGGCTCTACCGTTTTGAGTGGTCTTGATAATATGGCACCGAGCATTTTGCTTTGGCGCTCAATATTGCAGTGGCTCGGTGGTATTGGTTTTATCGTTATGGCGGTGGCCGTTCTACCCATGCTGAACGTCGGTGGTATGAAATTATTCCATACCGAATCATCCGACTGGTCAGATAAAAGCAGCCCACGTGCAAAAACGGTAGCGAAAAATATCATGTCCGTTTATGTGGTGCTGACCGGGCTCTGTTTAGTGGGCTTTATGCTGACAGGGATGAACCTGTTTGAGGCGATAAACCACTCGTTTACAACCTTATCAACCGGTGGGTATTCCACCTCAGATGGGTCCATGAACCATTTCTCAAATGGTGCGCATTGGGTCGCGACTCTATTCATGTTCCTCGGCGGTTTGCCATTCTTGCTATTCGTTTCAGCGATTCGTAAACGCCGCCTTAATGAGTTACTAGAAGATGCCCAAGTGCGCGGATTCACTTACCTATTTTTAGGCACCAGTGCTGTGATCAGCGCTTGGTTGGTGATTCGCGACGGCTACACCATTCTCGATGCTCTGCGAGTCTCAATGTTTAACATTGTTTCGGTGGTGACAACGACAGGTTTCGGCTTAGAGGATTTTACTGCTTGGGGTGCACTGCCAACCACTCTATTTGCATTCTTGATGATGGCCGGGGCGTGTTCAGGTTCCACCTCAGGTGGGATTAAGATCTTCCGTTTTCAAATCGCGATTACCTTGCTTAATAAGCAAATGATGAAGCTGATTCACCCATCAGGTGTGTTTGTTCAACGCTACAATCGCAGGCCTGTAAATGACGACATTGTCCGTTCAATTGTGGCATTTGGCTTAATGTTCTTCATCACCATTATTGCCATAGCAGGTTGCTTAAGCGCGATGGGGTTAGATCCGGTGACCAGTATTTCTGGAGCAATCACTGCAGTGGCCAACGTAGGCCCGGGAATGGGGAGTGTCATTGGTCCAACGGGTAACTTTGCCCCACTACCAGATGCTGCTAAGTGGATTTTAAGCTTAGGTATGCTAATGGGGCGTCTAGAGATTTTGACCCTATTGGTGCTGTTTTTTCCTGCCTTCTGGCGACGTTAAACCAAAGAACTCGCCACTAAACAGGCTGAACATAGAGATAGATAGCAAAAAAGTGGCAGGCGCATCCAGCCAATACGAAGCCATGCCAGATGGCGTGATTGTAAGGAATGCGTTTTGCCACATAGAACACCACGCCAAGCGAGTAAATTAGCCCGCCAATTCCAAGCAATACCAAACCACCCATTTCAAGGTTCATCGCCAACTGATAAATAACGATCAGCGACAGCCAGCCCATGAGCAAGTAAGTGACCAACGATAGCTTTTTAAAGCGATAAACAAACGCTAGCTTCATGATGATACCCACCAGCGCAATACTCCAAATTACCACCATCAAACCAACAGCCAGAGGCGTACGTAAGCTCACCAGCAAGAAAGGGGTATAACTGCCGGCAATCAATAGATAAATAGCACAGTGGTCGAAGGTTTTAAGAGCGCGTTTGGCTCTAGGATTTGGAATAGCATGGTACAGCGTTGAAGCAAGAAACAGCACAATCATGCTGCTGCCATAAATAGCCATACTAGCGAGTGTCATGGTATCAGCATTTTGCTCAAGAGACTTCACTAGCAATAACACTAACCCCACGACACCTAACAACATACCGAGTGCGTGAGTGGCGGTATTGGCGATCTCTTCTTTAACGCTATATTGAGATGCTTCGCTCGCGGACATAACCGTGCCTACTCCAGAATTTGAATAATTACTCCAGAGTATGGCACATTCAGCTTACACTTGTAAGCTCAAATTGTTAACTTTCCATTAAGAGTGCTGATCAAGATAAGCCAATACTTGCTCACCCGCCTGATCCGCTGGGGTATGCAAAGGGATGGTCAATTCACGTTTCAACTGACCGACACCGAGTAGACTTGCCAGCATCCCTTTTGCCCCTTCGCGGTGGCGATCAATTTCAAACCACATCTGGAGAGAGTCTTCGGTGCGATAAGCGACCATCTCTAATTCTCTCCAACGACCATGAAATGGGCCTGTGGTTGGTACAAACTCAAACTCTTGAACAAATGGCATCGCAAAACCATCCACTTGCTCACATTCGACTTGGCGGATACGCAGCCCTTGCTCCTCAAGCGCCGTGAAAATGCCATCAAGTAGAAGATCCGGGCGAACCGTTAAGATATCTTTATCGCTAGGGTCTTTAGCCATCGCAATGTCGAGCCCAGTCTCTAACCAAACTTTCGAATCACCTATGGTTACTGGTGTATTCCAAGGCACGTCTAGCTCAACATCAAAGGTGCGCTCTTCACCCGGCTCGATCGTAAATGCGTAAGGTAACTTCCAATCGGCCAGAACGTAACTGGTTGGGACACGACGCATTCGACCCGCGTTTTGCTGATTCTTATCATGATTCGCAGGGACTTCTTTGATATAGCGACAATAAAGCTTTAGCTCAATGTTATCGATATCTTGTGCCGTGGCGCCTCCATAGACGTGAATGGTAATATTGACCTTCTGACCCGGATAGAGCACTTCTTGCTGTAGAACTGAATCCACTTTTGCAGAGCCCACTCCAAAACTCGCCAGGGTTTTCTTGAAAAACGACATACACTTCTCCTTGGCAACCTTCGCCCTAAATATGCTTAAAGTAACATACTAATCTGTCACCTTGTCTTACTACTGCAACCTCCCTCACAGATTTACCGACTCTACGACTAAGGCCGTAGCGATTATATATCGATCAATGAATAGCTTGATGCTAATCTAATCAGTGATATGCATGCATATCGTTATTCCTGTCTCGTTATTTGGATTGGCGAAAGCCAGAGAGCCACCCTTCAGCGATGAAGCTCAACTCATAGCGGGTCAGGCCATTACATTGGCAATGGATATGCCTGACAGTTAGGTAACGTAATGCGACCAACTACCGTCAGGTTCTCGCACACAAATCGTAGTGCGATGCGTCGTCGTAGCGGCTTTGCTGCTGCTCCAACGGCAAAAAAAGTAGCGCCTGCTATGACTTTAGTAGAAAAGACCGTCTTAATGACGTCTGCTCCTGCTAAAATCGTGAAGGCAGCTTAATTAAAAAGCGCAGTTTCGACTGCGCTTTTTTCTTAACTCAAAAACACCAATCTGATACCTTTACCTCAAATCATTATAATTATTGTGGAGAAATCAAATGAAGTGTCACCGTATTGAGGAGCTGCTTGAGCTACTTGAGCCAGAATGGCAAAAAGACCAACAAATGAACCTGCTACAGTTCATCGTAAAACTGGCTGATGAAGCTGGTTATCAAGGTAAACTTGAAGATCTGACTGACGATGTGCTGATTTACCACCTAAAGATGCGTAACAGCGAAAAAGACGAGATGATTCCAGGTCTGAAGAAAGACCAAGAAGATGACTTCAAAACCGCAATTCTTCGTGCACGCGGCATCATCGACTAACCCTAAAAGAATACGATAGGCGACCTTAAGGTCGCCTTTTTTATAGCTAAATAATTGTATCAACAGCAACTGTTAGGTCATTTATTCATAAAACTGTACTGACCTTTGTTGTTAAAGGTTGATAGCCTTAAAGAAATAAAATTGTTATTGCGTATATAATCGCCGTCCATAAGTTTTTACTAAAATAGCAATGTCTACAGAGTGTGAAACGTATAAATCACACCATTAAGCCTAAGAAGGAAGCTCCATGAGTCAGGATAAAATCGATATCAAAGATGTGACTCCTAAAACCTTTAACCCTAAAACCCACAAAACCAAGGGTGATAGGTTTAACCCAAGCAACCGAATTTACGTCCGAGAAAGTAAAGGCACCTTCCAAACTCTTCGTCGCTACGGCGGTTGGTTTTTGTTACTGCTGTTTGCTTTAGTACCGTGGATCCCTTACGGCGATCGCCAAGCGATTTTACTCGATATCGGTAATCAACAGTTTAACTTCATCGGTACCACGCTTTACCCTCAAGATCTAACCTTATTGGCGCTGCTGTTTATGATCGCAGCATTTGGCCTATTCTTTTTAACCACCTTTTTAGGGCGAGTCTGGTGTGGCTATCTCTGCCCACAAACCGTTTGGACATTCATGTACATTTGGTTTGAAGAGAAACTAGAAGGCGGTGCCAATAAACGTCGTAAACAAGACTCAAACAAAATTACGCCAAACCTCGCCATGCGCAAAGCCGCTAAACACGCTGCTTGGATTGGGATTGCACTGGCTACCGGTCTCACCTTTGTTGGCTATTTTGTACCAGTAAAAGAATTAGTGGTTGGTTTCTTTACCTTTGATGCCGACTTTTGGCCAGTATTCTGGGTTCTGTTCTTTGCAGGCTGTACCTATGCGAACGCGGGTTGGATGCGCTCTATTGTTTGTATTCACATGTGTCCTTATGCTCGCTTCCAATCAGCAATGTTTGATAAAGACACCTTCATCGTTGGCTACAACACAGAGCGCGGTGAGTCTCGTGGCCCTCGCTCTCGTAAAGCCGATCCAAAAACCCTTGGATTAGGTGACTGTATTGACTGTGATTTATGTGTGCAGGTATGCCCAACCGGTATCGATATTCGCGATGGCCTACAATACGAATGTATTAACTGTGGTGCTTGTATCGATGCATGTGACAAAACCATGGATCGCATGGGCTATGAAAAAGGCCTTATCAGCTATACCACAGAACATCGCCTATCCGGTAAACACACAAAAGTCATGCGACCAAAACTGCTCGGCTACGGTGCTGTGTTACTAGTGATGGTTGGTCTCTTCTTCGCACAAATCGCCGCCGTAGATCCTGCAGGTTTAAGCGTACTAAGAGATAGAAACCAACTATTTAGAGAAAACAGCGCTGGTGAAATTGAAAACACTTACACCCTTAAGGTCATCAATAAGACTCAGCAAGAGCAGAAGTACACGCTTGATGTTAAAGGGCTTACCGACGTTTCTTGGTATGGTAAACAGACCATTCTAGTTGCACCGGGTGAAGTGATTAACTTACCAATGAGCTTGGGCGTGAACCCTGACAATCTCGACTCTTCAGTTTCGACAATTCAGTTTATACTGTCTGACAGCGAAGACTTTACTATTACAGTCGAGAGCCGGTTTATTAAGAAACTTTAGGCGCTTAACTTAATTAATGGAAAAAGGCTCAGCAATGAGCCTTTTTT
>Ga0209272_10001015_pt1 | contig 19048 bp, 11 predicted proteins | sample tdDd002_FD_187125 | JGI IMG/M metagenome (GOLD analysis project Ga0209272, IMG submission 187125) | Marine sediment microbial communities from the Atlantic coast under amendment with organic carbon and nitrate - tdDd00.2 (SPAdes)... | ecosystem: Environmental > Aquatic > Marine > Coastal >... | reverse complement strand
CCATGAACGGCGAAGACATCGTTAGATGCTAAGCTGTTTGTCACAATAGTGATATCAATGCCGCGCTTCGCTGCTTTGACAAGTGCTTTGGTTCCCGATTCTGTTGGTACAAAGTAAGGGGAAATTAGTACAAACGAATCTTCAACGCTTTCTAATAGCTCACCTAAATTGGCAACAAGTTGGCTGTCTTGAGTTTCGATTTTATCGGGTAAGTCAAACCAAACATCACCTTGACCCCAATACAATTTCAGTTGACCCTGTTTTAGCTTCTCGTATAGATCCAACTTTTTGAAGTTATACCGACCGGTTGAGAACTTCGCTTCTAACCCCAGTTTTTTAACTTGGGCTTGAATTTCGTCATCATCGACTTTGTTGGAGTTTGGGACAATCCATTCCATCGGAACGGCGTAAAGGCTATTCCAGTAAAGGTCAAATTGGTCTGCTGTTTGTGTGACTACTTCACCAAATAGCATCACATCAAAATCCCCAAACTCTACATTGGATTCAAAAGAAAAGTACTCATTACCAATGTTTCTGCCGCCCACTATGGCAGAGACGCTATCTGAAATTAGAGATTTGTTATGCATGCGTCGATTTAATCGGTCGAAATCGCTTGCGAAGGCAAAGACTCGGGCTTCGCGATAATGATGGGGATTGAATAGACGAATCTCTATGTTTGGATGAGCGTTCAGCTCCGCCATACCTGCATCATTACGTTTTTGCATGTCATCTAACAATAAACGAACTCGGACACCACGCTGAGCGGCTTCATATAAACGCCAAGTGATAAGTTGGCTAGTCTCGTCACTGCGATAGATGTAGTACTGCAGATCTATGCTTTTCTCTGCAGATTCAATCAGTGCGATTCGAGCCAAAAGCGCATCATTTCCTTGATTGAGAGGATAGAAAGCAGTGTCTGAATCAGGAGCTTTATCGTAGCTTTCAAAAAATTCAGCCAGTGCGGAGTCTGCTTGGTAGCCAAACTGAAAGCTGGTGGACTTCTCACTGGGATCTCTTGGCTGGATCGATGAACATGCTGAGATCAGGACAAGCATAGAGACAAGTAAGGCTTTAGAGAGATAACGTAGCAATACACACTTCCTTGTTAATACACGACGCAACCCTTTGATTATATATCAAGCTTCGAAGACTGGTAACGTGCATGCTTGTCGCAAAGTCGCAGATTTTTCAATAGACCACTGAGTCCGGTTTGGATGATAGCCATTTTGGAAACGATATTATTCGGGCGGACAATATCATGTTTTTTGGTGATGTTTCCGGTGTAATTGGTCAATATCACTAATATCTGGTGGTTATTGCCAACACTGAACTGTGAAAAATAACACTTTCAAAGTAAGTTGTTGATATTTAATGGTTAATGCTTTGGCATGCTCATTGCGTATAAAGAGTGAGCGAGAGAGGCTGTAACTTGCGAAGATGGTTAACTTTTTGTTAATTTTATTAACTTGCCATGGATAGTTTACTTGTGATGGATATTTGCAAAAACAACGCAAGCACGGCTCTCTTATAAAGTTGTCTATTTCAGATGCAGAACCTCACTGTTTGTCCGCGGGGAGTAGGTAGCAAGGTTATTGAGCAATTGGCTTTTTAACTCGGCTTTAAGGCAAGGCCTAATGGGGACAAATGGAAGAATACAAAAATAAAAAGGATTTTCGATGTTAGCAAAACCAGTATTACGTTGGCTTTTACCTTTCGCTGTCATTGGTGGCTCTTATGCGGGTTATGCCGCAATCGCTGCAACGGCCCCGGAAAAAGAGTCAATCAAAGACACCATCAGTGAACCGACAGTACAAATATCCTCACTCTTTCCTACCGATCATAAAGTTGTCATTACTAGCCATGGCGAAATGGTTCCGTTTGAAAAGACACACCTAGCTGCTCAAGTTAGCGGTGAGGTGGTGAGTTGGCATCCAAACTTCGTAACGGGTGGTATTGTTAAGCGTGGTGAGGTTCTTTTCACGATAGAGAGTGATAACTACGAGGCGGCTGTTCTACAAGCAGAAGCGGGACTGGCGAGTGCACGTGCTTCGCTGATTGAAGAACAGGCAAAAGCGGAAGTGGCAAAGCGTCAGGCGAAGAAACTAAGCGACAAGCAAGTGACCGATCTTTACCTACGTAAGCCGCAAGTACTTAGTGCGCAAGCGCAAGTTAAGTCTGCTCAAGCTGCGTTGAAACGAGCGAAACGCGATCTAGAAAACTGCAAGGTAGTGGCACCTTATGATGCGCTAGTGGTTGAGCGTGAAATTGGGGTCGGGCAGTTTGTCTCTTCAGGTTCTCGCGTTGCAACGTTGAACAATATCGAAGTTGCAGAGATTCATGTGCCTATCGCAGGCTTTGACAGTGCGTTCTTACCTGAATCATTGAAAGAGCTACATGCTACGGTGACCCAACAAGGGATTCTCTCTACCACTCGTGAAGGTAAAGTCGTTCGAGATCTTGGCATGATCGATAGTGCGACGCGCATGATTAACATGGTGATCCAAGTTAGAGACCCATATGGCCTAGACAACAATCAGCCACCAATTAAGTTTGGTTCGTATGTTGAAGTGAGCTTTACTGGTAAAGAGCTCAAACACATTTACCGCCTTCCTCAAGAGTTGGTGAAAAATCGCACAGTTTGGGTTGTGAACGGTCAAAATGAACTGCAACCAAGAACCGTTAATGTGCTTCGTGCAGAAGGTGAGTTTCTCCTCGTCGGTGAGGGCCTAGAGCAATCGGACAAGCTGGTTCTGACTTTGCCTGAGTACCCACAACAGGGCATGGCAGTTCAAGTCGCAAAAAAGAATGACGACTCCGAAACCGTCGCACAGTAGTTAGGAGTCAAACATGGAAGATAATCAACAAAAAGGCATCATCGCCTATTTTGCGAATAACTCAGTTGCCGCAAACCTAATGATGGTGTTCATCATTGTGATGGGTATCGTGAGCTTCATGTTCATTCAACGCCAGATGTTTCCAAACGTTGAAGTCAACTACATCAATATTCGAGCAGCTTACCCTGGCGCGTCTCCTCAAGAGATCGAAGAGAGTATTCTGGTTAAAGTCGAAGAGTCGATCAAAGACGTTACTGGGATCAAAAAGACCGTAGCACGAGCTTCGCGAGGTAGCGCTTACGTGTCGATTGAAGTCGATGTGAATGCGGACATCAAACGCGTGTTAGACGACGTTAAGCAACGGGTTGACACCTTATCCAATTTGCCTGCAGGGATGGAGCCTATCAACGTTTATCAGGTTGAATGGCGACAAGAGGTGATAGAGATGGGCTTGGTGGGCGACAGACCACTAGAAGAGCTCAAACCGATTGCCAAGCAAGTCGAAGATGAGTTACTGCAACTGAAAAACGTCATGCTGGTGGATTTGAATGCACCCGAAGAAGAGATTGCGATTGAAGTCGATCCGCTTGTTTTGCGTAAATATGACCTGACGTTGAACGATGTGAGTAATGCGATTCGTCGTTATTCTGCGAACTATTCTGCTGGTGAAGTAAAAACCAATGCAGGTATGATCGCGGTACGTATTGAGAACCAGTACTACCATGGTGATGAGTTCCGCAATATCCCAGTCAAGCTTGGGGCGAATGGCGCGAAGGTACTCCTACAAGACATAGCAACGATTAAAGACGGCTTTACTGAGGAAGACCGTTACTTCGAATACTCGGGCCAAAACGCAATCTACATGGCGGTTCAAGCCACGCGTGATCAAAACATCATTCCAGTTGCCGAATCGGTTCGCAACTTCATCGAAGCGAAGAACAAAACCCTACCTGACGACATTCAGCTCAAGGTGTTGGTTGATATGACCTATTATCTCAATGGTCGTCTCGACATGATGCTGAAAAACCTGCTTCAAGGTGCTGCGCTAGTTGCTATCATGTTGACGGTGTTCCTTCGTTTCCGGTTGGCAATGTGGGTAATGCTGGGGCTGCCAGTGTGTTTCTTAGGTGCTGTGATGATGATGCCGATGCTGGGAATCACAGTGAACATTGTTTCCTTATTCGCCTTTATTATGGTGCTTGGTATCGTGGTGGATGACGCCATCGTGACCGGAGAAAGTGCCTACAGTGAGATTGAAGAAAAGGGCGGTGGTGTTGAGAACGTTGTGACGGGTGTTAAGCGCGTTGCGACACCTGCTACCTTTGGTGTTTTAACCACGATTGCGGTATTTGCCCCATTCCTACTCTCAAGCGGTATTGATAGTGCATTTTTCTATGGCATTGCGGGTGTGGTAATTCTGTGTCTTATCTTTAGCCTGATTGAATCTAAGCTGATTCTTCCGGCGCACTTGGCACACACCAATTTCACACCTATCAAGCCAGGTGGTTGGCGTGATGGCTTCAACAAGCGTTTCTTTGGTTTTGTAAATGGTCCATACCGCAGCTTTGTCAAAGCTTGTACACATTGGCGCTGGACGGTGTTCGCCTTCTTCTGTGGCCTACTATTGATCAGCGCTTCTTTAGTGAGTTCGAACTACGTGCGCGTGATTCCAAACCCGAAAGTACCAACGGATTACCCTGCGATCACGATTGAGATGAATGACACGGTATCGAGTGAGCAAACCATCAATGCGTTAAAAACCATTGAAGGAGTAATGCAAGACATCGAAAATCAGATCATTGATGAACATGGGCAGGGCATGATTCGTGATGTACTTTCCTACAATCGCAGTCGAACAGAAGGTCGTATTCTCGTGCCACTCGTGGATGAAGAGCTACGCCCATTCAATACCTTTGAGCTTGCTCGTCGTTGGCGTGAAGCCATGCCTGTGATTCCGGGCATGAAGAGCTTTAAGATCCGTGAGCAAAGTGCGGGAGGCGGTGACCGTGATGAGTTTGGTTACCTGCTATTTGGTTCGGACATTAACGAACTAAATGAAGCGGGTCGCTACTTGATTGGTCGCTTACAGCAAGAAGAAGGTCTGTACGATATCTCCTCTTCTATCGATTCTGGTAGTAAAGAAGTGTTGTTGTCTCTTGCTCCTGTCGCTTATGACTTGGGCTTGGATCTTACCATGATCGCAGAGCAAGTGGGTGGTAGCTTCTATGGTGGTGAAGCGCAGCGTATTATCCGTGACGGTGAAGAAATCAAAGTTATGGTGCGTTACCCGCAACTTACTCGTGAAGCGTTCTCTTCTTTACGCTATGCAGTGATCACGACGCCAGCAGGCAAAAAGGTCATGCTTGGTGATGTGGTGAAGATTAGTGAGCAACCAGGGGTAAGCAGCATTCGTCGAGAGGGTGGTTATCAAACTGTGTATGTGTATGGTTCAATTGATGAGGAACTGGTTGAGCCGCAAGAAGTAGTGAAGGTTATCGACGATAACATTCTGCCGGATATGAAGAAAGCCTTCCCAAGTGTGAAAACGGAATTGGGTGGTGACATCGAAGAGCAGGCAGCGCAACGTAATGAGCAAATCATGTTCTTTATTGCAGGCATGATCATCGTATACATCTTGCTCGCTGTGCCGCTGAAGAGTTACACACAACCGCTGATCGTTATGTCGGTGATTCCGTTTAGCTTAACGGGGGCGATTTGGGGGCATTTCTGGCTGGATATGGACATCAGTATGATGTCGACGTTTGGTTTGATCGCGGCAGCGGGTGTTGTTATCAATGATTCCTTGGTGATGACGGATTACGTTAACCAAGTGCGAGAAAAAGGCATGAGTATTAAGCAGGCGGTCGTTGAAGCTGGTTGCGCACGTTTTCGAGCGATAACGTTGACGTCGATTACCACCTTCGCAGGTGTTCTACCTATCATGTTTGAAACCAGTTTGCAGGCTCGTTTTGTTATCCCTATGGCAGTAGCACTTGGTTTTGCCGTTCTATTTGCAACTGTCCTTACCTTGATTTTGGTACCGTGTTTGTACCTGATGTTAGAAGACATTAAAAACATCTTCCGCATTGTGAAGCGATTCTTTGCTCGTTTGATTGGTAAGTTCAAATCACAGTCATCAAATACTGTCGGTAACGAAAGTACGCAAAGCTAGTTTCACCTAAAACGAAAATCTAAAGCAGCCTTCGGGCTGCTTTTTTTATGCCTTAAGCGAACTGGAATAGACTCTCTGCACTATAGGCTGGGTGAATGATTAAATATTCATAAATTTACTTGGTTAATTTAACACTGTGTGTGTGAAATTCACCATTCAGCAGATGGTGGGAAAATTAACTAAAATGTAAGTTATTGATATTTAAGGTTTAAAAAGTTGGCATCCTATGTGCAATGTATAAAGTGCAACCCAATGAACTGCTAATCCTTAAGGAGCTTATTATGCAAAGCGTATTTCTATCTACTCTAGGTCTTATTGCTGTAATGTCATCACCAATCGCTGCTGCTAACACTCTAGACAAAGAAGAGTGGAGTGCGGATCTACGTCAAGAATTTACAACAATGAAGCATGAGGCAGTAGCGGACATCGAACAAATGAACATGGACGCAATTGATGAACGCGATGACCGTATTGTTAAACACATCAAAGAACAACAAGCTCAACTGGTAAAGATCAAATGCCAGAAGACAGGGGCAACCAAGTCATAACCTCTGACCACAAAGATTCCGTGTTAGTCACAAGGATGAGTGATTAACCAGAGTGCATCCGATACAAGTGTGGCGCTAGTGAGCAGTCTGCGTCAACCTTGTTGCTCTGTTTGCCAACCTATCAATTGGGTTGGCTTTTTTATGCCTGTTGATTAAGAAGGGGCGCTAAAACTGGGAATTGAGTAGGAGAAACACGGCAGATAGAAAAAAGCCCGCGAAGAATACCTTCACGGGCGAAAAAAGGGCACCAAATTGGTGTCTATTCATTTTGGAGGTGGTCGAACGTCCATATCATACTGACAATAGGCTTGGTGAGAGGCTTACCACCAGTGCGACCAACGGAGGTAAAGTTAACATTGTTTAAATCATTGTTAAAATGTTAATTGTTCAATCAATGATTCCATTGTCGTTAGTTGTCGGGGTGGTTTTGTGTGTTTTGTGTGATGTTGAAGCGTATTTTTGCTGCTTCATATAAATAAATGTTCGGCGTTTCTTTTTTCTTATAACTTTATAATAAACCTTAATCTGAAATTATTTTCAATATGAGTTCACATCTATATGCAATAAGATGTATTTGTTGCGCAATTGTTGTTTGCTTGTAGTGTTGGCCCTGTTTTGTTCACCACGCATATTATTCGTTATATGATATTGAAATTGTCCGCTGATGTTTAGAAGTTATAATGCAAAAACTATATGACGTTGGATTTTGTAAGATTGCCCTAGTTAGGCTTTTCTCCACAGTTGTTTTCTCGGTCTTCTCTCTTGTGTCATTTTCTTCATGGGCTGAAGTCCCTAAGGCTTTAGAGAGAGCTATAAATGAATGGAACAAAAGTGAGCCACATCAAACGATAGCGCCGCATTGTACGTTAGCAGTGAAGCAGACGGGCTCGAGCCTCAATGTAGTGACAAGAGAAAAATGTCGCGTTGATCAGTTGGCCGTATACATTCTTGCAAATGAATGTGAGTTAAAGCGAGAAGTAAAGCGTGTTTCTATCTTGAATGGGACAAATGAACCTCTGTTGTTTCCAATAAATGAAGGCTCTTGTTCTTTGCTAACTCAAGATTCGGATAAGCCAAAAGTTAACGAATCTAATATTTCGACACAAAGGAAAATCAAAACTTCAATAGCTAATGAATCTGCAATGGTAACAGTGAATATCGTGCAGTTTTATGCAGGGAAAACAAAACCGAATATTGAAGAGTTTAATTGCGCGGGAATTCCACTAGATGTTCATCATATCCAAGATGTGTACTATGTTTTTAGCGAGGTGTTCCTTAGTCTCAATGAAGCAAAAAATATAGTACAGTTGTCAAAAAAGCGTTGCCCTCGAATGAAACCATGGGTAAAGCCGATACCAATCAAAAAGAAAGTAAAGTCTTAACATCAGTCAACCTTTTGTCTCAATTGTCCTATTTTGGAAATGTGTCAATCTGATTTAGGACGGTACAGCATCATGAAAAAAGGCGCTGTTTTAGCGCCTTTCTCATTAGATTTCTTCGTGCTTATGGACTAGGCCGAAGTCAGCTAAAATGGCATACGCGGCAGGGATCATAAACAACACCAGCAGAGTAGAAGCAAAGATACCAAACACGATGGAGATCACCAGAGGTTGGATAACCTGTGCCTGCAAACTGGTTTCGGTAAGTAATGGGAGCAAACCAGCTGCAGTAGTCATCGATGTAAGGAATACGGCGCGAAAACGCTCTCGACTTGCTTTGACTACTGAGTCATGCACATTATCCCCTTCATCTACATGGTGGCGTATGTACTGAACCAACAGAATCGAATCGTTCACCACAATTCCTGCCAATGACACAAAGCCCATCATACTCGGCATACTTAATGAGTGACCGAGTAGGATGTGTCCCCATACCACGCCAATAAAGGCGAGTGGAATCGCAAGCATGACCACGAATGGTTCCAAATAACTGCGGAATTGGTAACTCAGAATCGCAAACACGCCAAACAAACCAAGCAAGAAGCCTTTACCCATTGATGCGCCAGTTTCAGCGGTATCTTTGGCTTCGCCTTCAAAATCAAAGCGAAGACCAGGATACTTTTGCATAAGCTTTGGCGCTTCATCCTGTTGGAACTGACGAATAATGGCGGTTGAGTTGGCTTTCGTATTGTCGATATCGCCGAATACGCTCACGGTGCGCAAGCCATCAATGCGCTGGATTCTTACGTAATTACGTTGGAAATCCAAAGTAGCAATGGTCGCGAGCGGAATTTGACTTCCATCGGACAAGATAATTGGGAAGTTTGCCAATTGCTGTAAGTCACCAGCTTGCGCTTTATCAAGGCGAACTTCGATGGAAATGTTTTCTACTCCAACTTGGATTTCGTCTGCGGTTTGGCCAAAGAAAGCCGCGCGCAATTGATTGGCGATGAGTTGGCCGTTAATCCCATAAGCTTCCGCTCCCGGACGCAGTTTGACCAAGACTTCTTCTTTACCCATACGCATGTCATCCAACACGCCATGGACACCGTCAAACTCATTCAAGTATTGCTGAATGTCGATAGAGGCCGCTTTGAGCGCATCAAGATCATCATGTTTCGCTCGAATTTCAATCGCTCGTCCACCCGGCCCCATGGTCGGTTGTTTAAATACCAGTGAGATAGGATCGGCAAGTTCACCAATGTCTTCACGCCATGCATCGATAAATTCATCGATGAGTGTGTTACGACTCTCGGCGCCCAGCAAATCCAGACGTACCGTCGCAATGTGAGGGCCAGATTCGTTCGCGTCGGCGTTAGCATTGAATTGACTAGTGATGTGCAGAACCAATGGATTGCCGTCTTCCACTTTTTCCGTCCATTCTTTATCTAGCTTTTGAGCGGAAGCGACGATCTTATCGACGACAGCTTCCGTTTGAGACAGAGAAGAACCCGGAGGAAGAATAATGCGCGCTTCTGCAATGTCGCCATCCAACTCAGGGAAAGGTTGGAACTTGAGCAAACCACCTACTAACGTTGCGGCGGAGATAAGAAGCAAGGTAATTACACCTCCCATAAAGGCATAGCGATATTCAACTACTTTATCTACCGAATTGACCAATGTGGTGTTGCGGAAGTTTTCAAAAGAAGCGAGCAGCTTTTGTTTGAACTTTGGTGTCGTCTTCTCTTGTTTTTGCTTATGCAGTGAGTGAGAAAGGTGGTTAGGTAAGATCAAGAAGGCTTCCACCAAACTTAAACTCAATACGAGGATCAGAACTTGAGGAACCGCTTTAAGTACAGCACCCATTTCACCTTGCAAGAATAACAAGCTACCGAAAATACACACCGTAGTTAAAAAGGAAGAGATAACCCCCGGCAGTACCTTTTTCACCCCTTTAATCACGGCATCATCGATCTCTTCTCCTCGGTCGAGGTGAGCGGCAATCGATTCGGCAATAACGATGGCATCATCCATCATGATACCGATGGCCATGAGTAACCCAACCAAAGACATGATGTTGATGGATAGGCCAAGTTGCGCCATCAAAAATAACCCACCCAAGAAGGCAACAGGCAAACCAGCCGCGACCCAAAAAGAGTAGCGAAAACTAAAGAACAACCACATGGTGGCGAAGACCAAAATGATACCCTGCCAACCGTTTTTGACCATCATGGTCAGGCGATCCCAAAGCACGGATGAAAGGTCATTGGTCATTTGTAGCATCACACCGTCTGGCGCGATGGCTTGTTGTTCTTCGACAAATTGAGCAACACGTTCTTTAATGCGCAGTGCATCGTCTTCTTTGTTTTTGCTGACTTTTAGTAGGGCAGACGGGTGACCATCAAAGAGGACTTTCTGTTCGTCCAATTCAAATCGGTCGGTAATCGTCGCAATGTCTCTTAGACGGATGGTTGACCCATTTGGACCAGAGCCCACGACGATAGTCTCAAGCTCTTCTGGCGTCACGCGTCGTTCATCAAAGCGGATCAGAAAGTTCTTATCTGGCGTTTCGACATTACCACTTGGCAACTTGACGTTCTGACGACCAATCTGCTCAGCAATATCACCAACACTCAAGCCAAGTTGGCGAATGGCTTGAGTATCTAGCTCTACTCGGTATTGGTGGTCAGAGAAGCCAGCAACTTCAACCAAAGACACATCGTAATCGAGCTTTAATGTGCGTTTAAGTTGTTCTGCATAGGCTTTTAGCTCTGGCCATGTCGTGTCTGCAGTGATCGCGACATCCACAACTGGCTCATTCCAATCCAACTCTTGGACTACGGGAGACTCAATTTCTTGTGGGAAGTCATTAATCGAGTTGATTTGAGTTTGAACGTCGACCAGCATACGGCCGATGTCGGCTTCTTCATTCAGTTTTAAGATAAGACGCGCAGAGCCTTCAATCGCTTCACATTGCGTTTCTTCAATGTTAGCAAGACCATCAACAGCATCTTCCATTCGGACGCAGATACTCTCTTCGACTTCTTGCGGGGAAGCGCCAGGGTAAACCACACCAGCTAGGATGTAGGGCGGATCAAACTCAGGAAAGGTTTCACGCTTAATCGTGGAAAGTGAAGATATCCCCAATATCAACAGCGTTAGCATCAGCAAATTGGCTGCTGTTGGGTGCTTGGCGAAGAATCGGATCATGAATCAGACTCCTCAATAGCCGTTTCTGACTGTTCAGGTGACTCTTTCAATAGCATGCCGTTAATCGCAGGCAGCAAATCGTTGATGATCAGCTTCTGACCTTGCTCTAGTTCACCATCGATCACCACTTGGTTATTGCGGCGGTATAGCACTTCAACCGTCACGACTTGCAGACGATTATCATCACCCATCAGGTAAATCTTATCGCCATGAAGCGCCCGCTCCGGTATGACCCAACTCGGGTTTTCTTGTCCCTCAATCAAGGCTCGAACAAACATGCCGTTCACTAGTGGAGGCGCAGAGGTTGGGTTTAATGCACGGTAGTCTTGTTCAATTTCCAGAATCACACCGGCAGTCGCTTGGCTTGGATCAACCGTTTCACTGATGCGTGCAACTTTCGCAGGCCAGCTTGCAGAGAGGTTACCGCTGCTGAGTTCAATGTTGGCATGAATCGCATTCATATCAGGTTGTGGAATACCAGATTCATCACGAACAAACTCACCGATACTCGCCGCCAAAGTTTGCATGTCATGAATGGACAGTTGAGCTTCCACTTCCATGACATCAATACCATGCCCGGTCACCATGGTCTGTTGTAGATTCACCACTTGATTTTGTTCAATTTCTACCTCAGCAATACGCAGATCGTAAGGTAGAGTGATGATGGTTTTGTCGAGCGAGCGTTTGGCTTCATCCACTTTTGACGCATTAACCTTTACTAAGGCTTCAGCGACGCGCTTTTCATCTGGCATTAATCCGATTTGGTTTTCAATATCCAGTACTACCTTGCGTTGAGAGAGTGCGCTTTGCTCTTGTTGGTCTACATCTGATTGGGAAGTTAGGCCTTTCTTGCGTAGGTTTTGTTTTCGGTCCAACTCTTTATTGGCGATAACCAGACGATTGGCCTCTATCTTGAGTGTGCTTTTGAGATTCGCTTCTTCTTGGTTCAGCTTAGCCAGAGAAGTTTGGGCAGATTTGAGATCGGCTTGAGCTTGAACCAATTTTAACTCGTAATCGAGTGGATCGATGCGCAAGATTTCCGTTCCTGCTTGCAGCACTTGTCCTTTTTCCAGTTGCGGGTGGCGGTAAACTACTTTGCCGGATACTTCTGCTATCGCTTTCCACTCGACTTTCGGTGCAATTTTGCCAAAACCGATAGCGATAGGAGCAATGGCTTTAAGTTCCAGCGGGATGGTTTCAACCAATCTTGCACGATCACTCGCTGGTTTTACGGGCAAGTCAGGCTTAAGGCTAATAGCCAAAAACAGAATGACGACCCCAACAGCAAGGGCAGGAAAGAAAAGCGATTTTTTATTCATTTTCATATTGGTCGCCCGAGTCTAAAAATCCATGTTTCATCAGTTGTATGTTGTGTTCGAATAATCGGTTCAAGAAGGCTTCTGAGAGTTCGATACCGTGAATGGCTAGGAGTGCAGGTGGTGCCATAAAAGGAAATACCATTAAGCTGATATAAGAGACGCGACAAAGTTGAGGGTCAGCGTCTTTTCGTAAAACGCCGCTTTCGACCAACTTATCAAAGAGAACGCCTTGCATTGGCTGGCTGATATCAGCGAAGACTTTCTCGAGTAATTTACGTTGAGTCTCGGAGGGGGGCATGTGCATGACTTGGGCAATCAAGCGTGGAAACTGTGGCACCTTGATCATTTCGCGGTAGTAAGTCCGCATTAAATCGAAGAAGTTTCGCTCGTTGCTGTCAGCTACCAGTGCTTGCATCTGTTTTTGCATTGGCGACAGGGTTTCGCGCAACATGGTCTCAAACAAGCCTTCTTTGTTGCCGAAGTAGTAGCGAATCATCGCTACATTCACGCCAGCTTTCTGTGCGACTAAGCGAGTTGACACCTTGTCATAAGCCATAATGGTGAAGAGTTCGCGCGCATGGAAAATGAGCTTTTCCCGCGCATCGATTTTGTCTGTGGGTCTTCCCGCCCTGCGATGAGCTTCCGTCACAATAGTCTCTCAAGATATTAAACATTTGATTAATTATAAGACGCTGATTTCTTATACGACATGTGAAAAATTAATCAGTATTTAATCAAGTGATTAATTTTTACTAAGAAAGTAAACGATACATTACGACTGATACTTTCTATGTGAAATTACTTGCGATTGGGAGTGTATTTGGGGCTTGTTGTCACATATGTCACTGAATGTGCTATTCGTTGTACAAATAAATTGACTGCATGTTATTGGTTCAATAGAGTTCATTACTCAAAATTTTTTATAAATTTCTATAATAATCATACGGTAGTGGATAATATGAAGAAAATTTTTCTTGCAGTTGTATTAATCGCATTCGCAACACCCTCTCTTGCTTCAAACCTCTGGAAAGACTGTGGTATAGGTCACTGGATAGCAGGCCCAACTCTGAAAGGATTCCCAGCACTAACAACCAACATTGTTTGGGATTTAGGAACGACGGCGACGACTTCACATGTTTCTACGCCTGAAATTTGTGCTGGCCCATTTTGGGCTGCAGCAAAATTTATTAATGATACTTACCCGCTAATCGAGCAGGATACAGTTCAGGGCAGTGGTGAACATATGATGGCGATGCTAGATATCTTTGAGTGTGATAACTCAGTACGCCAAGAAATCGTTAATGGAATTCGTCAGGATTTCGGCAAAATGATTCAAGATACAAACTATGTAGGATCTACTCAAACTGAGAAAGCGCAAAACTACTACAACGTTGTAGTGAAAGAAGTTAGCCAGTTTGCAAATCAATGTAACGTTGCATAGCGTTTACTTTCTTTTTTAAAGGAGCGCCACGAAAGCGCTCCTTTTCTTTTTATAATTGCAGTTTACTAGACCCCATGCTCAAACCTTTGTCATCTATTGCCTACTTATCTTTTGTTGCTTTTCTCCCTGTTAACGCTAGCGCTTCACCTATCGATAGCCAAAAGGCTGCAATTGTCGAACAGCTAGGAAACCACCCTCAGTGGTTAAAGCTCCTGCACTTTCAAAGGGGCGAAAGTTTGATTGAGTCGGATGCGTTTTTCTTTGCGCCTGAAGGTCGCGTGAACCCAAAAGTGGAGTTGCTTGCAACATTAGAAGAATTTGAAAACGACGCCAATCGAACAAATCAGGAGCTTGCTCAATGCCGTTTCCCTGCACGATATCTATGGTTGAAAAAGCAATTAGGATCTCAATTCTCTGCGCCAAAAGTGCGCTGCGAAAAGCTCGAAGGTTGGCAGGAAGAGAATCAACTAGATTCGATTAGCTTGATTTTTGTGACGGGGTATATGGGAAACCCTGCGTCTTTCTTTGGTCATTTATTGATGAAGTTGAACAAAGAAGGACAATATTACAGCTCAAAGACACCTCTACTCGATAGTAGCGTTAACTTTGGTGCAAACACGGGGCAGAGAGACAATCCAATCAAATATGTGACCTATGGACTTTTGGGAGGCTACAGTGCGAGTTTTAGCCAAGAGGATTATTATCGGTATGAGTTTGGGTATGCTGAAGGAGAGCAGCGTGAGCTTTGGGAATATGAACTAAACCTAACGGAAAATGAGCTCAAATTACTGGAATCTCACCTTTGGGAGTTGCAAGGCAAAGAGTTTCGCTATTACTTCTTAGATGGGAATTGCGCGACTTATATGGCTAGTTTCATTAGCATTGTTCTGGAAGAACCTTTACTCAAAAATGTTCAACCTTGGGACATGCCTCTAGATATCTTCAAGGCGCTGCCAAATAAGCAACACAACAACCAACCTTTAGTGAAAGTGATCGACAAAAGAGAGTCGAAGTACTCTCGTATTAAAGATAAATATTTAGCACTTACGGGGCGTGAGCAAGAAGCTGCTAAAAGTTTGACGATTGATAAAGTGCTCTTTGCTAACAATTCATACGCCCAGCTCTCATCTTATGAGAAGAGCCGAGTGCTAAACGTGATGTTTGACTATTATGAGCTGACGATAGTTGATGGCAGTGAAAGTGAAGCGAATCTTGCCAAAAGTCGAAAAGTTAAGCTGATGCAAGAAAGACTTAAACTGCCAGCTTTAGATTTGGAATGGGAAATGTCCAAATCTGCACCGCCACATCTCGCACAAAATCCGATGAAAATAGGTTTATCTACAGGCTACAACTCAGAACTGGGTGGATTTGGTCAACTTAATTTTAGGGCCGCATATTACGATTATCTTTATCTTGAGACTTCTCGTTTTAATGATTCAAATGCTACATTTTTTGACGGAAATGTAAGGTTTTCGAATCAAGACATTTGGTTAGATAAATTTGATGTATTCAATGTTTCAACATTGAATATCCGACAAGTTGACTTGTTTGAAGATAGTCAATTTGCATGGAGTACGCGTCTCACGATTGAACAGAAAGACCTAAGTTGCAATGACTGCGAGCGTGCTCGCTGGTTTGGAGCGTTAGGAAAGGCTACGAAACTCAATGGCGTCATTTCTTTTTACGCCATGCCAGGAGTAAATGTCGACCTATCAAACTATAAAGACTCAGAGCTAAACATAACGTTTGGTGCGTTGTATACCGCTAGTGAATATTGGAAAACACATTTGAAATTGATGCCTGCTTCTAGCTTGGGGGCTGATTCAGAACAGAAATTATTGATAGATTGGGAAAGCAGGTTAGGGAATGCAATGGACTGGGATGTGAGACTAAATGTTAAGCATAATAAGAGCAGTGAAGTTAGCATGAGTTATGCTCACTACTTTTAATTCAATCTCCCCAGCTCAACACACGCCAATTCGTTCTATCTGAGTGTTCTTTCAGGCGAGGGCATGGATTAACCAGATAGGCGTAATCGGCGTATTCACACAGTGGCAAGTCGTTGATTGAATCCGTATAGAAGTGGATTTCTGAATAGCTGTCAAACTGAGCCTCTAGCCACTGTCTTAATCGGGTAACTTTGCCTTCGCGGTAACTTGGGATGCCGTCGACTTCTGCGGTATAACGGTTATCTGCTTCCACCAAATCAATTCCGAGAGCAGTTGGAATACCCAGATGTCGTCCAACAGCCGCCACTAAAAAAGTGACACTTGCAGAGATGATGACCATATCAATACCATCACGAGACAGTTGTTCAATGAGCGTTTTGGCTTGAGGGTACTGTTTAGCCAGAATATGGTTTTCAACGCACTCTTCAACCAAGGCGTTTACTTCTTCGGTAGGCATGTTTTCTAGCGGCTTGATGGAGAACGTCAGGTAATCTTCCATGTCCATTTTTCCTTCGGCGTACAAGCCCATTAGACGCTTATCTTCCTCTATAAAGTTATGCGCAGTGACGATGCCTCTCTCAACCATAAACTCATTCCAAATCATCGCGCAGTCAGCGTTGATTAAGGTTTCATCCAGATCAAAAACATACAAAGGCTTGGACATATTTGGCTTCTCACAGTTTGGATTGAGGTCGACGGAACGTATCGCTCAGTATAGAGCGAGGCTTATGAGTGTGTGAGGTATGCTAACGACAAACTGTGACGGTTTCGTTGCATTTTCTCGGACTGTCACAAAACTTAGTTTCAATGATTAGGGGGGAAGCATTTCTGAGTTGGCGTTAGAGAGCTACAATAGAACTTTCGAATCTAATCTCATTCTTGTGTACTGAATACAGTAACGCTTTTGAGTGATAATAGAGTCACTCGCAAAGCGAACGTTAAGAAAAATACAAAAAGAATCCCCGATATGAACCAGTATGTAAATGATCCATCCAATTATCAGTTACTAATTAAAAACTTGCTGTTTTCCCCAGTAGCTTTCAACCCCGAGCAAGAAATCGTCTATGCGAACCACCGTCGTCACAGCTACAAAACCTTTCATGACCGTGTGAGACAGTTTGCTAACGCGCTGACCAAAATGGGTGTGAAGAAAGGTGATACGGTAGCGGTCATGGATTATGACTCTCACCGTTATCTTGAATGCTACTTTGCTATCCCAATGATTGGTGCCAAGCTGCACATGATCAACGTGCGCTTGTCTCCAGAGCAGATCCTTTACACCATTGACCATGCGGAAGATGACATTCTCCTTATTAACGAAGAGTTTTTGCCTATTCTGGATCAGATCAAAGGCCGCATCGATACGGTCACGCGTTACGTGGTTTTACGTGATAATGATGAGTGTGAGTATGAGCGTCTGCTTGAGCAAGAAAGTACCGAATACAACTTCCCAGATTTCGATGAAAACACCGTAGCCACGACCTTCTATACCACGGGAACGACAGGCTTCCCGAAAGGCGTGTTCTTTACTCATCGCCAGCTAGTTCTGCATACACTTGGCATACTGAGCACAATCGGCACCAACGCGTCGCAAGGTCGATTGCATCAAGGCGATATTTATATGCCGATTACGCCGATGTTCCACGTCCACGCCTGGGGACTTCCTTACATGGCGACCATGCTTGGCGTTAAGCAGGTCTACCCGGGCAAATATGTACCTGATGTTCTGCTTAACTTGATTGAGCAGGAGAAGGTGACATTCTCGCACTGTGTGCCAACCATCCTGCATCTGCTGTTGAGCTCGCCAAAATCCAAGTCGATTGATTTCTCTGGTTGGAAAGTCGTGATTGGTGGTGCTGCACTGCCAAAAGCATTGTGTAAAGCGGCACTCGAACGCGATATCGATGTCTTTGCGGGGTACGGCATGAGCGAGACAGGCCCAATTCTGTCTATTGTTCAATTGACTCCAGAGCAGCTTGAACTCGACCTCGATCAGCAAGCGGAATATCGCTCGAAAACCGGTAAGAAGGTCGCGCTGGTGGAAGCTCATATTGTCGATGATGAAATGACCAAACTTCCTCACGACGGTGAAACCGCAGGGGAAATTGTCGTACGTGCACCTTGGCTCACGCCGAACTATTACAAGGACAACAAGAACTCTAAAGCGCTTTGGCGTGGGGGCTATCTGCATACGGGCGATGTCGCGCATATCGACGATGAAGGTTTTATCAAGATCACTGACCGTGTAAAAGACATGATTAAGATTTCTGGTGAGTGGGTAAGCTCTCTAGAACTAGAAGACATTCTGCATCAACACCAAGCAGTTTCCGAAGTGGCTGTGATAGGTATGCCACACGATAAATGGGGCGAGGTGCCACTAGCGTTGGTGACGTTGAAAGAAGATGCTGAAGTGACAGAGAAAGCGTTGTTAGGCTTTGCGAAAGACTTTATCACGAAAGGTATTCTTGCCAGAGAAGCGCTACTACTCAAAGTGAAGCTGGTGGACGAGATTGCCAAGACCAGTGTAGGTAAAGTGGATAAGAAAGAGCTGCGTAAACTTCATCTGTAAAGTAGTGACGCTGTCTGAGTCCAACCCATAATACTCGGCCCCGACACAGGTTATCTGTCGGGGCCGTTTTCTTATCTAATTGGAGAGAAGGACTTGGGTTATGTAGTTAAACCAAACCTTGCTCTCTAGCCATGTGGTTGGCGATGCTTGGCGCTTTCCAAATGCTTGGTAGTAGAATGAAAGACACTGGTACGGCAGTAATCACGATGAAAGATTGCAATGCGGAGATACCGCCTGAGCCCATCGAGATAAGCGCAATAGCCACGACACCCATCATTAAGCCCCAGAATGAGCGAATCACGGCATTGGGTTCAGTAGAGCCTGTCATTACCACACTGATGGTGTACGTCATCGAGTCACCGGTTGTCACGATGAAGGTCGTAGTCAAGATCAAGAACAATACCGAAATCACCATTGGGAAAGGCAGCTCAGAAGTAATCGCAAGCAGAACCGCAGGCAGGTTAAAGCCTTCAAATGCCGATGAGATCAAGCCTGGATTTTCTAGCTCGAATGCCAAACCACTGCCGCCAACAATGCTGAACCAGAAGCAGGTGATTAAAGGCGCAGCGATGCTGATAGACAGGATCAACTGACGGATGGTACGGCCACGTGAGATACGTGCGATGA
>Ga0209272_10001012_pt1 | contig 19115 bp, 18 predicted proteins | sample tdDd002_FD_187125 | JGI IMG/M metagenome (GOLD analysis project Ga0209272, IMG submission 187125) | Marine sediment microbial communities from the Atlantic coast under amendment with organic carbon and nitrate - tdDd00.2 (SPAdes)... | ecosystem: Environmental > Aquatic > Marine > Coastal >... | reverse complement strand
TTCGCATCTACACCGTACACGTAAGTGTCATGTAGAAGACCTTGTGTTTGTAGCATGTACACGTAACCTACCTTAGGTAGCTCAGGGTACTCTGCCGCTTGTTCAAACACAGGCTTAGTCTCGAAAACTTCAATGTTGTCAGGCTCTACATTCTTGCCTAGTTCGCCGAAGTATGTTGCAATTTTAAGACCCGCCATACGAGCCGCCGCTTCATACTCATACTGATTAAGACCATCAGCTGGTTCGATTACGAGACACACGTTGTTAAGTTTAGAAAATGGCGTGTACTCAGCGCCAGCGCCTTGCATATCAATGATTCCCTCTTGGAAACCAACGATCTTACCGCAAGTCACTACAGCAGCACCTTTAAGTACATGCGTACGGCCTTCACCAACAGTAGTTACTTTACTAACTACGCCTGGGAAGATACCGCCGTTGCCATCAACCTTCGCACGAGGTTCAATGACATCTTTGACTGGAGTGATTCTTACTGATTCACCCGGTCTAGCAAGTTCAACTACAACATTTTTAATGTGATCATCTTCGGAAACCATTTTGATGACTTCATCCTTGTTTACATACAGTACGCCGTTCTCCACTTTAGAAGCATCGCCGAACTGAACATCCTTTATTAGGATTTCACCAAGTTCTAATCGCAAAGGGTTCACCTCCTGGTTTATTGTAACAGTCCCAGACTCTATGCCTGGAAAGTTGACAAGCTTAAATTAGATATTTGCTTCGATCATGCCTTTGATTCCAGCTTTAGTTGCGTCGTCTTTAGTAACTTCTGCAACTTTTTCGCCATCTTTGTAAAGAATAAGTGTTGGTAGACCAAGAACTCGCTGAGAAATCGCAAGTCTTCTTGCTTTACCTGTATTTAATTTTGAGAATTTGATTGATGAAAACTCTTCAGAAAGAGCTACAACATCAGGCATTAGAGCTTTACAAGGCTCACAACCGTCACTCCAGAAATCTACAAGTACATAACCAGAAGCATCAAGTACTTCTTCTTGGAAATTGTCTTTAGTTAATTCAACCATTTTACATACCTCCTATTTTTAAGCGTGGAATTTGTCTTCAATATATTTTTCTGCTTGTACAGCGGCAATAGCGCCATCTGCAGTTGCAGTAACTACCTGACGTAGAGACTTCACACGTACATCACCAGCAGCGTAAACACCTGGGATGTTTGTCTTCATGTCCGCATCTGTTACAAGGTAACCATCTTCCATATCAAGCTTGTCTGTAAACAGAGTCGTTTGTGGAATGTAACCTACAAATACGAAAATACCGAATGTGCCGTCATCTTCATGAGCAAAATGCTCTGTTTCTTCACCAGTCTCACGGTTACGAAGTACCATTGACTCAACAATGCCGTCACCTTTAACCTCTTTAACTTCTGAGTTCCAGATGAAGTTCATTTTAGGGTTCTTTTTAGCTTTTTCTACAATAGACTTAGCAGCTCTTAGAGTGTCACGTCTATGTACTAAAGTTACTTTACGAGCAAATTTAGTAAGGAACATTGCTTCCTCAACTGCAGTGTCACCACCACCGATACAGAATACTTCAAGATCTGTAAAGAAATCAGCATCACATGTCGCACAATATGTAACACCTTTACCTGTAAGTTCTTTTTCACCAGGGCAACCAATTTTTCTTGGAGAAGCACCTGTTGCTACGATAACGCTACGTGCTTGAACTTCTTGTCCACCTTCAGTTTTGATGATTTTGATATCGCCTTCCAGCTCAAGGTCAACAACACCATCTTTAAGGTTTTCAACGCCAAACTCTTCACACTGCTCAACCATGCGAGCGATTAGGCTTGGGCCAGTTGCTTCCTGAATAGAACCAGGGTAGTTGGCAACTTCATCAGTTGTAACGATTTGTCCACCAGTACGATCTTTTTCAAGAAGAAGTACTGACATTTTAGCTCTTGCAGCGTATAGTCCAGCAGCTAAGCCAGCAGGACCAGCACCGATAACTACTACGTCATAAATCTTGCTCATTTTGTTTCCTCCTCGTTAATTGATTATTTTCTAATCATGATTATATTACACTAATCTTCAGAATAATTCCATCAAAATTATTCCCTAATCACAAATTTTTAATCTAAACTTTCTAATTAGAAGGTTTATTATTCATTTTTTTACCTCAGACCAATCCTACACACTTCTTCTAGTAGAACTGATTGAGACTTTCGATACCACTTGCAATTAAATTAAAATCTATCAACCTAAAATCATCATAAACACGTTCAGAGAAATCTCTCTTCTCGTAATCATCAAGAAACTTTTGTGTAACCACAATAGCATCTTCAATAATCTTAAGAGAATCCATGTCTAAAGTTGATTTTTTAGCGCTAAGTGCAATGGACTTAAATGGTGTTTCATAAGGCTTCACACTCCCCGTTAAAGGGTGTGTCAATAATGAGTGGCCTGCATGAACCATATTTCTTGCTCTTTTCAATATTTCTATAAACTCTTCTTCAGGATGATACAAAAGTTCATCAAGATTCTTGTCGATTCCAGTTTGAAAATACTTTTCATGAACCAGTCGATTGTTCGTAAGCAGCTTATACTTCATGATTTTGACCCCTCTAGGAAAACGATTTCGTAAAAAATAAAAAAAGAAGGTACGGCAAATAAGTTAGCCGTCCTTCTCTGTTATTGACCTGAGAGATTCTCCTAAATCAAATTTCAATTTAGAATTGCCCCGTCGGTGTCATGTTGCCATGACTCTTCAGAGTTCTGTCCAAAACCGGTCCTTTTGCCTGAGAAATTCACTAACTACTTGGCAAGTAGCAGCTTGGCCCTTCGGCGATCCATGTGGGATTCTCTCCCGGTCTCATCGTTCAGAACAAAGTGTATACCCAAATTATGATTATCTACACACTTTGTATTAAGTTTTGTTATTACTACCCCATTATATATAAAGATTCTCTATTGTGCAAGAGACTTTGCGAAAGTTTTATCAATTATTTTTCAACGATGTTATTAGTCGCTAACATAGCTGATTGCAACACATCCCGGGCCACTATGCGTCCCAACCACGGCACCAACTTCTCCTAGTATCCACTCTCCAACACTGAGTTCTTCATCCATGACTTTTTTAAACTCCATCATGTAATCATAGTCGTCTGCATGATATAAAGCCACGCGAACCTTCGTAAAATCCACTCCACTTTCCTTCATTTTATTCACGGTCCATTGAATGGTTTTCTTTCGCCCTCGCACTTTATCCATAGGCTTCAATTCTCCATCATCAACTGTGATAATGGGTTTAATATTAAGAAGCCCGCCAAGCATAGCCTCACCTTTAGAAAGACGACCCCCTTTATAAAGGTTTGTCAAAGTATCGAACACAAAAATATTAGTGACGTTATTAATCCGACTTACAACTTTATCAACAATACTCTTTTTTGAAGAACCTCCTAATAAAAGTTCTGCAGCTTCGATCACCATAATGCCATAACCAAGAGTCACCGACTTACTATCAATGACTGTAATTCTGTCACCGGCTTCTAAGAATTCTTTAGCTGTCATCGCAGCGTTGTATGTTCCGCTTAGTTTCGAAGACAATGTGATACAAATGATATCATCACCAGCTTCAAGATGTTTCTTAAAAGCTTCAATAAACTCTCCAGGGTTAACCTGTGATGTTGTTGGCAACTTTTCTGCAGTCCTTAACATCTTAAAGAATTCTGCTGATTTAAGCTCTACACCATCTTTATATGAAGCGTGTTCAAAATTGACTTCTAAAGGTACAATTTCAATATTCAAATTTTCACGTATTGATTCTGGAATATCAGAAACACTATCTGCTATAATTTTTAAGCTCATTTCACTCTCCTACATTCGCTTGTATATTTGAGATACGACTTTATAATATGATATTCGATCATTCTATACAACCACTAAATAAAAAGGACGAAGCGTTTGGCTTCGTCCCTAAATATATCTCATTTATAGAATACTTTTATTCTCTATTTATGCTGATTCAGCTTCTGGGTGATCTAGAACCGCTAAGGCAATATTAGACGCATGATCTCCGACACGCTCCAAGTTACTGATCGCATCAAGGAAAATCACTCCAGCACCAGGCATACATCTTCCACCATTCAGTCTACTAATGTGCTTTTTACGAAGTGTCTTCTCAAGCATATCAATATAACCTTCACGCTCAATTACACGTTGTGCAGAAGTTCGGTCATATGAATGAAGTGCATTTAAAGATTCATTAAACGCATCCATACAATCGTGGATCATTGACTCAAGTTCATCTATCGCTTTATCACTAAACTTCAGATCACTATTTACACGTTCTATTGCAAGTTCAGCAATATTGTCAGCATGATCTGCAACACGTTCTATATCATTAACTGTACTAAACAGTCCATCTATTGTTGTTCTTTGAGCTTGAGAGATGTCAGAATTGGATAACTTGACCAGATAATTCATAATCGCATGTTCAAGTGTATTCACTTCTTTTTCAAGTTCGAAAGCTTGCATCGCTTTATCTTCGCTGGCTTCAACAAGCGCTTCACCAGATAAACGAAGTGTTTCTGTTGCTACATTACCCATATGAAGGACTTCTTTCATAAGCTGAACAACCGCAATTGATGGTGTTTCAAGAATACGATCATCGACATATTTCGTACCACCTTGTAGTTGGCGTTTCTCAACCTCTGTAACAGGGATAAGTCGTTCAGCCAGCATAACAATGAAAGGCGCGAATCCTAAGAGTAATACTGTTGTTAATATATTAAAAGCTGTATGCATCATTGCAAGTTGTCGTTCAGGCGTTGTCCAGTACTCTTTAACAAACCAAAGAGCTGGCTTAGCAAGCAAGATTGCAAACAGTGCAGTACCAGCAATGTTAAACACCAAGTGCATTAAAGCTGCACGTTTGGCCGTCTTATTTGCACCAATTGATGAGATCATCGCAGTAACACACGTACCAATATTTGTACCAAGTAAAATAGGGAATGCTGCATCTACCGGTAGCATACCCTGACTTGCGAGAGCTACCATGATGCCTGTTGTTGCAGATGACGATTGTATAATTGCGGTAATAGCAAAACCAGTAAATATAGCAAGTACTGTATCAAGAAACTGACCACTACCAAAACTAAGCAGTAGATTCGTAAACCCTTCATAACTTCTTAATGGATACATTGAGTCTTTCATGACATCCATACCCATAAAAAGAATACCAAAGCCAAGTAGAATTTCAGCGTATTTTTTCGTGTTTGGATTCTTGCTAAATACTTTCAGTCCAACACCAAGTCCGATTGCGATTGGTGCAATTGCAGTCAGTTTAAATGCAACAAGCTGCGCTGTGACGGTTGTACCAATATTGGCACCCATGATAACACCAATAGCCTGTGTCAGGTTCATGATTCCTGCGTTAACAAAACCTACCACCATAACCGTTGTTGCAGATGATGATTGAACTATCATCGTAACAAACGCACCAACAATTACTGCCATAAATCTATTTGTCGTAAGAATTTCAATAAAGCGCTTCATTTTTGATCCAGCAGCTTTTTCTAGACCCTCTGACATAACGGACATTCCATATAGGAATAGACCCAGACCACCGAAAAGCTCAATAAAGCTTTTCATCATATCACCGTTACTCATTATACCCTCCTGTTATCTCACAAGTGTACAAACTTCTCTGCACACACTATTTGCTGTTGGATACTCACTCCCCAACAACCCATATCATCTTACAACATTAATCGTGGTCTATTGTTAAGACTATGTTAACTTTGTTAACACAATAAGCAGGTCACGCTAATTGTGTTAACATCACGTTAAATAAGACACTATCCTATTCCGGTACAACGATTGCTATCACACACACTTATACATTTTATCGACACTGTTTGCAAACTGTATGTGCATTACTTACAAATAAAAAAATGAACGTTTATGCTCTCGCAAATACGTTCATCCTTTGGTCAATTAAATCAATCCCGGAAATCCATGTTGTCGCAAAACTTCGTATATAATAATCGCAGCAGCATTGGATAAGTTAAGAGAACGCGCACTTTCTAAATTCATGAGTGGAATTTTAATCAATTGGTCACTAAATCGTTCATAAAATTCCTTAGGAAGACCTGAGCTTTCACGCCCAAAAATTAAATAACAATCATCTTCATACTCAATATCAGAATAAACTTTTGCTCCTTTTGTGGAACAGAAATAAAGAGGCTTGTCTCCATACTTTTCAAAGAAAGCATCAAATGAAGTATGAACCTCAATATTGACAGCTTCCCAGTAATCGAGTCCAGCTCGACGCACGGCTTTCTCATCGATCGAAAAACCAAGCGGTTCTATTAAATGAAGGTTACAACCTGCAACTGCACATGTTCGTGCAATATTCCCTGTGTTTGGTGGAATCTCTGGTTCAAACAATACTATATTAACTGACACGTTTACTCCTTTACAGAAACATCAAGCATAAACTCTCCGAGAGTCGAAATTAATGGCACACAAACTGTGCGCATCGATCCTGCGGATACTTGCATGTTGTCTCCAATCATCAATGTAGGCGGTGTAATATCAATATTCACACCTGTGTTAAATAACAATGTTGCAGAATTACCCATTATCATATTTGCGAGTTCTGATAATGCGCTCTTTGAAAGTTCATCGAGTTCCTCTACAGGCATTCCCATCATCATTGTTGAAGCAATCTTCTTAGCGAGACTTTCGCTCATAGAAATAGCTGCTTGTCCTCTAATTTCACCTGTAATACCCACCATAATTATAAGCGAATCTGCTACAAACGGGCTCGCTTTAATATAGGGCTTCCCAGTATTCAGTTCAGTGTTGAGCATTGTTTTAAATACTTCAGTCGTTGCTTTGATAAACGGATTAATATATTCAACCTTCATCTTATTTACCTCCCGAGTGAGACTATATCTATTATAGCATATTCTTTTTTTGTATACCCATAGTCTTTTGATTTTCCACAAACACTTTTAATTATATTCGAAATATTAATCGATTTAAGAAAGGTTTGTATATATCAACGGCCTTTACAGGGCACAATTCTTGACAACAATAACAGCGTATACATTTATCTAAGTCAACTTCAGGTTTACCACTTATCATTTCTATCGCTACAGGCGGACAACAGCGTTCACACTCTCCACAGCCAACACATGTCTTCTTATCGAATGTTGGACGAGGTTTAAGAAGCATCTCTCCAAATCTTCTTATTGGAGCAGGTGCTTTATTTAAAAAATCAACACTGCCTATTTTCGGAGATCTAAAGTCATTTACATAAAACTGTGAAATTGCATCTCCCAATACATTAAGCATTGTAGCGTCTTCAGGTATATAACCCCGTTCAATTGATCTCTGCACAGTTGGTACAGAAGAAGCTTCCATTCCAACAATCGCCGTTGCCACTAAATCAAGTGCATATGGACTCTCAGAAACAAGTATAACACCTACATCTCTCGGATCACCAGCAGACGGACCTGCACCCTCCATACCAACAATACCATCCATAAATGATAATACAGGATTTGAATTCAAACAAACATCAACGAGCATTTCTGAAAACTCCTCAATACCCGGCATTTTAAAATGGTATTCTGCTTTGATGAGACCCGGTATCGTTCCAAACATGTTTTTAACAGCACCAGTGAACTTCATCATACCATGTGTCTTTAGCTTCGAAACCGAAATAACCTTATCCACCCGCTGAAGAACATCAATCACCGATAGACGCTTCAATATTTTACATGAATCATTTGTCATTTCAAATGATTCGATATTATAGTTCAGTTCAACAGGCAAACGCGAAGCAATATCTTCATATCCGCATGCTTGATAAATGCCCTTTAACGCATTCACTGAAAAAGGTCCACCCGGACTATCTCCAATAACAACTTTGCAGCCATATTCAATTAAGATAAGTGCCAAAGCTTCGACAAATGCAGGGTGGGTGGTGGTTGCCTCTTCTGGCTTTTTTTTCATCAAAAGGTTTACTTTCAAAAGAACTCGATCACCTTTTGTTATGTATTTTTCTAGTCCACCAAGAACTTTGATTGCATCTGTCAGTTGACTTCTAATTAAATCAACATCGTACGAATCACAAGCTTTTAAAATGACTGAATTCATAATTCCTCCAAGTCAACTATAGTGAAAGCAACAATACCAGTATGCCCAAAACTATACGATAATATGCAAAAACTTTAAAATCATGTTTTTTGATGTAACTCATAAAGAATGCAATTACAACGTACGCAACCGCAAATGATACAAATGTTCCCACCGAAAGCACAAGCCATTCAAAATTTGTAAAGTCAAAACCTGCCTTAAGCAACTTAATCAAGCTTGCTCCAAGTAAGGTTGGAATTGCAAGGAAAAATGAGAATTCCGCAGCAACCGGTCTAGAAAAACCTAAAAATAGTCCTCCAATAATTGTTGATGCCGATCGTGACATTCCTGGAATGAGAGCCATACACTGTGCACAGCCAACAATAAAGGCTTGTTTGTATGTAATTTGAGATTCATGATCAACTTTTACAGTCTTCATTTTATTTTCAGCAAACATAATTAAAAATGCGCCCACTATAAGTGCTATTGCAACTGGAACTGGGTGAAATAAGTAACTTTCAATCACTTCATCAAGCCCTAAAACAACGCCTAAAAATCCAGCTGGTATGATTCCAACAACAACCTTACTCCATAAGCTCACATAGTCTTTAACCGCTTGCTTTGATTTAAAACTAGGAAATACTTTATCTCTAAAGTATATAAGTACAGCTACAATTGCGCCACTCTGAATAACTATTGCAAATAAATTTGCAAATTCTCCTTCAAATTTCAAATAGTCATTTGCGAGTATTAAATGACCAGTAGATGAAACTGGTAAAAACTCTGTAAGTCCTTCAATTATGCCAAGTATTATGGCCTTAATAATCATTTCCATGATGATGCCTCCATTATTTTATGTCTACTCGCGTGCCACCACGTATAATTCTGTGGTAGGTTTTCCGTGGATATGGTTCCAGATAACCGCGAAGCTGCGCTTCAGTAAGAAATTCTTCCGGTTTTCCGTCATCATTGTAGATAACACCAAGCACAGTTCCACTATGAGATGTGTTTATACCAATCATACCAAACTCGCTGGCTAGCGCTGTTAATTCAGACAAAAACGGTTTTTTTAAGACAACTTGATTCTCACTTGAACTCAGATTGATAGCTTGTCCAAGTAGTTCAAGGTCGCGTTTAGCCGTTGCTTCTCTAAAAATACTCAACGCATTTGAAGGGTTTGGCTTCGATGACTTCATAAACGCCCCTGATTCTCTAAGTGATTTGGTGTTAACAACATCGTTCATTTCGAGAACTATAACCTTAAGATCATCAAATGACTCAAATTTTTCAATAACCTCACCATGAAGATGATCAAACAGCATCCAATCCGGGAACATTATACTATCAGTGGGTTCAATACTTGCAGCCATTTTACCAATCCACCTTGGATCAATCGGACGTTTTGCCAGTATCGAAACCGCTGCTAACACACCTACAATATCCGCCGTTGAAGAGGCCATCCCCTTCCCAACCGGGATGTCCGACTCAATGCGAACTTTAAGATGATTGTGGTCTATTCCAAAATATTCACAGGCTCTACGAAGAGCTATCATTGCTTTTTCATTATGATGATTCATACTTAAGGCGTACTGGTCTGAGGGCTCAATCGAAACTGTTGAATAACAGTCAATCGCATATGATACAAGGGCTTCTCCATCACCGTAAAATCCTTGAATCAACTCACCACAACTCCCAGGTACCTTAACCTGGACATATTTCATTTTACTCTCCTAAAGAACCTCTACTACACGCAGTGATTCAAGTAATTTGTTATTAGATTTCTCGTCTTTTACAGCCACTCTGTAGCGGTTCGAACCCATACCATCAAAATTTGTGCATGAGCGAATCATAATGCCGCTTTTCATAAGCTCATTTTTTAAATCTATGTCTTTTTTACATTTGAAAAATATGTAGTTGGCATAACTCTCATTTACTTCGAGCCATTCAATTTTTGAAAGCTCAATGAACAATTTCTGATTTTCCTGTGTCAGCCACTCTTTGGTTGCCTTTATGTATTCTTCATCTAGAAGAACGGTTCTTGAAAAGACATCTGCAAAGTGATTCAATTTCCACGGTTCAGATGCGTTTTTTATTCTATCACGTATTACACCATTTCCAACAATGAGATATCCCGATCTAAGTCCTGGAACAGCGTAGAACTTCGTGAGTGATCGTGAAATTATCAATTCCGGATAGCACCCAATGAGATCAACAGAACTTTCAGCATCAAGTAATTCAGCAAACTCCATAAACGCTTCATCCAAAAGTAAATGTGATCCACACTTTCTACACTTTTCAAGTATCTTTACGATATCATCTTTTGCCACCAGATCACCTGTTGGGTTATTGGGATTACAGATAATTGCTAAGTCAATATCATGTGTTATATCTTCAATAAACTTTTCTGTATTAAAGATATACTTATCTTCTTCTTCTCGGTAAGATGGAATATACTCAGCACCAGCTTTATTAACAGCGCGTTCATACTCAACAAAGCTCGGTACACTCACCAAAACTTTTTTGGGTTCAACTGCAGCAACTGCACTGTACAAACTATCAATCGCACCATTTCCAGGTATCACTCGACGGTAATCAACATCATGATGCGCTCCAACTGCTTTGCAAAATTCAACGTAATCAGGATCAGGATAATTAACAAGGCCTTCAATTGATTCAACAAGAGCCTGTTTACCTGATTCAGGTACACCAAGCGGATTGATATTGGCACTAAAATCTATAATATCTGATATATCCAGTCCGGTTTCTCGGCTAACTTTATATACATTACCACCATGTTCTTTGATCAATAGCTTCACTTCCTCAGGCTCTTTTCTCTTAATTTAGATAAATTTTAGAGCATATATGCAAACTGACAACAAAACAATTCCGATAAAACTAGTTGCGTACATCAGTTGACTGGCTTTTATAATATGCTTAACAGAAGGTTCCTCAAGCGGATCACCCATAGTGGGTTTTTGTGAAACCTCACCGAAGTAACACGCTTTCCCACCCAATTGAATCCTCAGAGCTCCAGCTGCTGGTGCCTCTGACAACGGGCTGTTGGGGCTGCTATGATTCTTTTTATCTCTCACTAATATTTTAAATGCATTTTTGAAATCAAGGCCTATAAATGCTGATGCAACAATAACCAGACCAGCAGTGATTCTTGCTGGAATATAGTTAACTACATCATCAAATTTCGCAGACGCCCACCCCAGATTTAAGTACTTCTCATTTTTATAACCCACCATTGAATCTAGAGTATTTACAGCTTTAAAAGCAAATCCAAGCGGCGCTCCACCAATCGCAATATAGAACATAGGAGAAATAATTCCATCAACAATATTCTCAGTCATAGTTTCTACTGAAGCTTTTACTATATCTTCCCTATCCATCTGCTCAGTATCTCGGCTTACAAGCATTGCTATGGCAGCTCGCGCACCCCCAAGATCATCAGACTCAAGTTTCGTCCTCACCTTAGCCGTTTCAACATCAAGACATTTTGTGGCTAAAATTTGATACACCATAATCGCTTCAAGCGCCACAGCCATGTACGGCGACAAGACGTAAGCACCTTTTAAAAGTAGAAATGGCACAACGAACGACGCAGTAACTACAATGAAAAGAAGTGCGACGCCGCCAATTTTAAGGGCGACATCACTCTTCACGAATTTTCTAATCACTTCTTCTGTTTTATTTATAAGTGTTCCTATCAACCTAATAGGATGTGGCATCCAGTATGGATCACCAAAAATTAGATCGGCAATATACCCTGCCCAAAATGACAGCATTTTACCACTCCTGAACGATCTTGTAAATGCGGTCCATATCTAAATGATCTCGCATCAGTTGTGCCAATTTATCATATTCTTGCTCTTTGAATGCTTCAAAGCTTTCAACATCACTCTCGAGTGCATCAAGACCTTTTGAAGCGCGAATTGTGTTCAGATATGATCTACAGAACTTTACATCATCAAAAATGCCATGAACATAAGTACCCATAACATTTCCAGACACATTAACTGCACCATCCCAAACATCCACAGTTTCGCCATGACGGGATTGAATATGAACAAGCGGCTTCACATCTTCATCTCGTTCTGATTGGCCCATATGAATTTCATAACCTTTGACAGACATACCGTTTATAGTTTCAAACTCACCAGTCAGCTCTGTATTGATCACAGCTTCAACTTGAGTCGTCGTTTTCTCAACTGCAAATTCAGTATCTATTCCAAGAAGACCAAGACCATTTGTTTCAGCAATGCTGCTTTCTGTGTGGTTTGGATCCCTAAGTGTACGACCAAGAATCTGATACCCACCACAGATACCTACAATACGGCGTCCTTTTCTGGCAAGTCTCAGTATTTGCTCATCCATTCCAGAGTTTCTTAAGTAAACCAAATCTTCTATGGTATTTTTTGATCCCGGAATAATAAGCACATCTGGATCACCAATAGATTCACCACGCATAACATAACGAACATTTACATCTGACTGAGTCTCAAAGACATTAAAGTCGGTAAAGTTTGAAACATGGGGTAAATACAAAACTTCAATTTGAATCTGTGCTTCATAGTCCTGCTTATGATTAAATCTCTCAGCGAGAGAGTCTTCGTCTTCCACTTTAATATCTGAGTATGGAACAACACCCAGAACTGGTACATTTGTTAAGTCTTCTAACATTTTAAGACCAGGTTTCAGTATTTCAATGTCACCACGGAACTTATTGATTATTACTCCCTTAACACGTTTTCTCTCTTCTTCGCTTAATAGCATAATTGTTCCATATAGAGATGCAAACACGCCTCCTCTATCAATATCACCAACAAGCAACACTGGAGAATCTGAGATTTCAGCCATGCCCATATTTACAATATCATTTTCTCTTAAGTTAATTTCAGCAGGACTTCCAGCCCCTTCGATAACCACAACACCATGTTTATCAAGAAGTTTTCCGTAAACATCTCCAACCATATCACGAAGCTCTGGTTTGTATGCGTGATACTCTACAGCCGACATATTGCCATGCACTTTACCGTTGAGTATAACTTGGGATTTTTTATCCGTAGACGGTTTAAGGAGTATTGGATTCATAAGAACGTGAGGTTTAATACCCGCCGCTTCTGCTTGAACAACCTGAGCACGCCCCATTTCACCACCTTCTTCAGTGATAAAAGAGTTGAGTGCCATATTTTGTGATTTAAATGGTGCTGGGTTCTGTCCGTCTTGATAAAAAACGCGACAAAGGCCAGCAGTGATTATACTTTTACCAACAGAAGATCCAGTTCCTTGGATCATAATTGACTTCTTTTCCAACGTCTTCATTTAACCCACGTCCTTTCCAGATGTGTTGCGACTATAATTGCTGCAATTTATGACAAAACTCTTAGCCAGTTCAATATTCGTATAGAAGTGTACATGGGCATATGCTGCCAAACAGTTTTTGTAAGTATGACCACACTGCCACTTTAAATGTGTGTAACCTGGTCTTGCTTTGGTCACACTATATGCTTGAACGCCCGCATCACCATGATCAACAATCGATCTATGGAATTCGTGAGCTCTAAATTTCTCAGATTTTATGGATATTGCCGTGTTTTCATCTACCTCAACATTTACATATCCAAATCGTTGTAATCTCTTTGTCATATGTGATTTGTACGGGAACACACCACACATTTTAAAGGATGTACCATTCAAATCTTCAATTTCGTCGCATAGATACATGAGACCGCCGCACTCAGCATATACCGGCATATCCGATTCAATCGCAGTACGTATTGCTTCTTTCATCGATGTATTCTCTTGCAACTCTTTCCCAAAGACTTCAGGGAATCCACCACCTAAAAAGATACCTGAGATATTAAGCGGAAGCTTAACATCATTTACAGGACTGAAATAAACAATCTCAGCACCCAATTCTTCAAGCAAATCAAGGCTATCTTGATAATAGAAATTGAATGCGTTATCTTTAGCCACAGCTATCTTAATTTTATCTTGAATAACTGGTTCTATTTCAAACGTCTTCATTTCGAGCGGCTTTGCAGCATTTGCAATTTCAATAATTTTATCAAGGTTTACTGTTTCTGTAACCATTGCAGCCACTTCATCAAGCTTTTCACTAAGCTCGTCGACTTCAGCAGAAGGGACCAGACCCAAGTGACGGCTTTTAAGTGAAATAGCACTGTTTTTATTTAAATATCCCACACACGGAATTCCAGTGTCTCGTTCAATGGCTTCTCTAAGTAAATCGTAATGTTTTTCACCATGCATATTATTAAGTATAACGCCTGCGATCTGAACATCCTCATCATACTTCGCATAGCCTGTAACAATCGCAGCTGCACTCGCGGACATTCCTCCGCCATCAACAACAAGAATTACAGGTGCTTTCAAAACTTTTGAAAGATGAGCTGTACTGCCCATATCTTTTTGAGTACCAAGTCCATCATAAAGACCCATAACACCCTCAATCACTGAAATTTCAGCATCTTGAGTGTTTTTCGAAAACAAAGCCCTGGTCGTCTCTTCCCCAAACATCCAAATATCTAAATTACGAGATGCGCGATTGGTTACAAATGAATGAAACGCTGGATCAATATAATCTGGTCCGCTTTTAAAAGGTTGAACCGTTAGTCCCCGGTTGAACAACGCACGTAGTACACCTGTGGTCACAGTCGTTTTACCTGCACCACTATGGGTTCCTGCAATAACAATCCGCGGCTGCATAAAAATCACCTCTCTACATGTTGAGTGCTGTTAGTATTGGGAATTCGTGGTCGTAATCCAATATGGCAATGCCACCATTATCAACCCGAAATTTCCAGTATCCATCAACAGCGCCTATAATCTCTTTTGTTAGTATACTCTGAACAACACCAGCATGGGCAACGATTAAAACCGTATCATGCTCCTGAACTTCATTTTTAATATCATCGAATGCTTTACCAACTCTCTCATAGAAGGATTTCAGTGACTCCCCCCCAAGACTAGGCACATTCATATAGTCTTTCACCCAAACGTCTGCTTCAGTTGGGTAGTTTTTATGTATTTCATCATATGTGAGCCCTTCCCACTTCCCAAAATACATCTCTCTTAAAGTTGTATTTTGTATGAGTGGTAGGTCATGATTGCTCATCACCGATTCAGCAGTTTGAACCGCTCTCGATAAGTCGCTTGAATAAGCTTTGTCAATATGCTCATCCTTTAGTTTTTCAGATGCAACACGTGCCTGATCCACACCCGTTTCATTGAGTGGAATATCTGAGTGACCGCAAAATTTTTTATTGATGTTCCAGCTTGTTTGGCCATGTCGTACCAGAATAAATCTCACCAAGTCACCTCTTCTTAATATATTATGTCCTATACCAGTGTTATGATTAATATCCAAAATGGAAGCTGCACAAGTTCTGTTAGCTCAATCATGGCTCCAAGCGTATCCCCTGTCATACCACCGATTATTTGTGTAACGTGCTTCACAAAGATCCAATTGAATAACACTGCAACTGCTAGAATCGCTACACTCTTGGGAAAAACCGAGAGTGGTATCAGCGTTACTACCAATGCCATTGCCACTTGACCTGCATTTACATTTCCAATGAAAAACTGTCCCATTCCATTCTCTCTTGCATAAACCGATATCCATGATCCAAATGCAATTCCGAATCTAGATATAACAGGCATGAGAAGAAGAACCACAGTTCTCATTTCAGTGCTTAAATTTGAAAGCAATGCAATTTTCATGATAATTAGTGCAATAAGAGCAAGTGCACCATTCGAACCAATACGGCTATCTTTCATAATTTCTAATATACGTTCTTTGCCTCTATTTGAATAAAGGCCATCAAAACTATCTGCAAGTCCATCAAGGTGTAATCCACCCGTTAGAAAGACCTCAAAAAACACTGCACCCGTCGATAATGTGAAGGCATTAAAATACGGGGCACACATAATGTGACTCCCCGCGAGTAGACCCCCTATCAACAAACCGACCAAAGGCAGCCATTTAACCCCTTTGGCGAAATCAGTCTGAGATGCAGGTACTTGAATACGGATTGGTATCCTTGTAAAAAATTGTATCATGAGTATGAGCTGATTCATCCCTCTACCCCTTTATTTTCATTGGAATTCCCGACACAACAAAATGAACTTCCGTCGCATGAGATGCCATCAATTCATTTGCTTTGCCTGCGATATCTCGAAACAGACGGGCAAGCCTATTCTCTGGTACAATACCAAGACCCACTTCGTTTGTAACAACAATTAAATTATGTCCTGTTTCTTTTACAGCATTAATCAACTCTTCGAGTTGGCTTAAAACTGTTTTTTCAATATCATTAATCTGGTCACGAGGTACTGTGTCCCAATCAATTGATAAATCTGACAGCATTATATTTGTAGTTAATACCGTCAAACAGTCGAGTAGAAGAATGTCAAACTCTTCCGCACTCTTCTCATGCAGTACATTGTGTATGTTTTGTTGGATTTCGAAAGTTTCCCAAGAGTCTGGACGTCTTTCTTGATGGCGTTTTATACGTTCGATCATACCTTCATCCATAGCCTCAGCCGTAGCGATATATCCAATTTTACGGCCGCGCTCAGAACATAACTTTTCTGCAAAACCACTTTTGCCACTACGTGCTCCGCCAGTAATAAGACAAATACTTCCTACCACTACGCTTCACCGCTCTTCTTTTGTGCTTCTTTTTGTTTTCTATACTCGTCAGAAGCAACCATTCGCTGGTCTTGAGCCATTTGCTTTATCTGCTTTTGTGTTTCAATTTCAGGGTGACGAATTGCCATATCATAGAATGTCGATGCTTTTCTAAATTCACCAAGACGTCTGTTTAACTCGCCAAGCAAGTAATAGACAACATATTCTTTTTCTCCAGAGCCTTCAAAATCTTCATTCGTATATGCAAGTTCATACATTTGTGCAGCATGTTTAACAAACTGCATTTCTTTCTCAGAATCCTCTTGCTGACGGTGGAACCACGCCAATCTCAAACAAGCTTTAGCCAGTGAGAACTTGCTCGCACTCATAACATTATAATTCAGTAGTGCAAGCTTATGAACCGCAATAGCATCATCTAAATTACGTTTTCCACCATAATCTTTACCCTTCCAGTTGGCCATAACTTTTTGTTTCACTTGTGCAATTTGGGCAATACTAATCTTATCATAAACGCTTTCAAATGATGCATATCCACACTTCGGACAAACATACACTCCGTAAAACGTAGGATTTTCTCCACCGTAATAAGCACAAAAATCAGAATCTCTTTTAATTATTTTAACTGCTGATGTCTTCACTTTTTTTGTTTTAAATTGTGTCCCACAAACAGGACAATTAACTTCTTTGTCATATAACTCTGACACGGCTACCTCCATTCGATTTCAATGACGTCACCAGATTTTAAAATATCAGTATAACGGGCTCTAACTCCGTTAAGCTTCAAATCTAAAATACCTTTTGGCGTACTAATATCGAAATCTATATGTTCGAATATGTCTACAAATACCATACTTGAGTTGGTACTCTTGACTTCAATTTGCTTCCCATTTACAAGAAAATAATAGCTGCTTACTTCTTTTTCTACAACATCTTCTACCATAACTTCATTATCTTCAATTATAATTTCTTCAGCATGAGCTTCATCTCTTACTATTTCAAGCTCCTCAACCACTGTTTCTACTGTAAGAATTTCAGGTTCACTTTTGGGTTTTCTAATCCAATGTATACGGTCGTTGCGATTAATTAAATGATCAGGTTCAACAGCTGTTCCATTGACCATGAAGCCAATATACTCCAACGACAAGTCAAGGTGGAGCGCCAAGTCGTTGATGCATTTAATGTCTGTAACCTCTACAACGTCATTGACTTTTAAGATATAAGTCTTATCTTGTAAATCTCCATTAACGTGAACATCGCGAACAAGGGGCATTTCATGATCATTGACAAAAATACGCGCATACACATCTACAAGTTCATCAAGTCTCATTTCTCTTTTCAATCCCGGTATTGCAGGTTCTATATGAATGGAATCTTTATTTCTTAGTTTTGTATCTAAACTTGCCGGTCCACCATTAATGAATATACGTGCAGCTTCACCATAGTCACCCACGATTGTTCTCTTTTCATTATTATATGTGATTTGGAACGATTCTCCACGTTCAGCTAAGAGCTTACGCGCATTGAACCCTACTAATATCAACGCATCAGATACCGTCAACTGTTTTGAATTAAACAAGCGAATTGGCTTTTCATTCACTGACACTTGAAGAAAATCATGTTCCCTATCATTGAATGCTGTAAATCCAATTCCCATTGGCGTTATGAACTCAGGTCCAATAAGTGGATCAGGTCCAAATTCAACATTTTCAAGCATCTCAGTGCCTTTTATAACCACTCGTTCTTTAGGAAGTTCAAGCGCAGTTGCAAGTTTTTCAGTAAATCCAGGAACTTGACATCCGCCACCAATACAAAATATTGCACTTGGAGGTCGATCATTTACTTCATGAATTCTTTGGGAAATATTCCCTGTGATCTTATCTATTGTTGGATCAATACGTTTTAAGATTTCATCTCTGTGCATTGTATATGGAATACCTACAATATCACTAAATGAAAGCTCTTCTTCATGCATTAATCGAAGTTTCAGTTTTTCAGCTGCATCAAAATCAAGCAAGAATTCTCTTGCAATAACTTCTGTAATTTCGTCGCCTGCCATATCTACCATTCCGTAAGATACGATTGATCCATCTTTTGTAATGGCAATATCCGATGTGCCTGCACCAACATCGACGAGTGCTAAGTTAAGCAGACGTAGCTTCTGAGGTATCGCAATATTTATAGCTGCAATAGGCTCGAGTGTTAAGCTGATCACTTCAAGGTCAGCTTTAGACATAACTGTATATAAACTGTCAACAACAATATGTGGTAGAAAGGTAGCGATAAGTTCAGCAGCAAGAACAGATCCACGATGCCCTTTT